>Ga0194047_10000497_pt1 | contig 26559 bp, 32 predicted proteins | sample JunL225m_MetaG_2_FD_160070 | JGI IMG/M metagenome (GOLD analysis project Ga0194047, IMG submission 160070) | Anoxic zone freshwater microbial communities from boreal shield lake in IISD Experimental Lakes Area, Ontario, Canada - Jun2016-L221-5m | ecosystem: Environmental > Aquatic > Freshwater... | reverse complement strand
ACTTTATGATACCTACATTGATACTGCAGTTTCAAGTTACAATCAAGTGAATCCGATCGCAATTGATTATTTTTCAACTCCGTTTAGCAACGTAAAGACATACGCAACACCGGATGGAACACTGACTAACAACATTTCATCGTTTTCCTACACTTCATCAACCAGCATTACAACAATTGACGCGTATTCAACTTACTTTAACGGTGTGCGTATACCATTTAAGATTCAGTCAAGCGCCCTTCCATTCTCTCGACCAGTTTTGAAATCTGTAGCAACACAACCCAAGATCGAGGTTGGGAGATTCAATGGAGGTGTTTCTTACATTGGAACTATGCACGCTGCCTATGTCTTCAGTCGTGTCCTATCCGCGACCGAGGTGAGTTCCGTTTCATCCTACCTGCAACAAAAGTATTTTGCTCCATTACTGCAATACCCTTCCTATGTGTATGCTAGTATCAACAGCCCGTGCTCATTGAAAAACACATTGGTTCCCAATGCAGCTCCAATCGTAAGCTATTCGGTTTCTCCTAGTTTGCCGGCGGGGTTAACTTTGGACACGACCACAGGAGATATATCTGGGACGCTCGCAGCACAATCACGTTCAACGCCTTATACAATTACCGCCACTAATGCAATAGCGAGTTCTACTACTGATATTTACATACGCATGGAGCAAAGCAATAGTGGTGTCATGCCTCCCAACATTACACTATCCTCCAACACTGTATCTGTCAACATTGGAGGTTCTGTTTCCAGTCCCATCCCAGTGAATACCGGCGGAACAATCACCAGTTTTTCTATTAAACCAGAATTGACTGATCCTGGATTAACGTTTAATACGGCGACAGGTGTTATTTCAGGTATTTCTACGATTAACGCAACGACTGTATTTACAATTACAGCAAACAATGTTGGCGGATTGGGCAACGCCACATTCAGATTGCAAGTAGGTACTTCCATATCCTACCCGGATTCTATCCATGGAAAAGTGGGTACAGCAATAACCCCACTTATTCCGATGATTACGTCTGTGGATGGTGCAAGTGTTGATATTACTGCTTATGCATGCTCTGGTGATTTACATGGACTTACTTTAAACCAGACAACTGGAAGTATTAGTGGAACTCCAACTACATCCGGAGTGAATGATTTGACCATCACGGCAACGATTGGCACAGCGACAATATCAGACACCATTCCAATTAATATCGTTGACAGCAAAGAGTTCAAGAACAAGTACGCGTATATTGGTGCTGGCGGTGCAGCTGTCGCCGCTGGAGTTGCACTCGTCGGTACCGCTTGTTTCTACGGGTTGGACTGGAATTCCAGTAGAATTCAAGTACCAACCGCCGACATTTCTTCGAATGCACCTGCATGATATTATTGAACAAATGCGCCGCAAAAATAAGGCGCGACCAGACAAATGTTTACTATTTCAACATGTTGCAGCGCTGGTTAATCGACATGGCGTTATTGTTGCCACAGCTACAAATGAACATACTTTGCACGCGGAAATTGCAGTGATTCGCAAGTGGAAACGCAAGTATCGCAAATGGGCGGTAAACCAACTCACGATGATTGTGCTTCGCTTTTCCATTTCCGAGTACCGATTGGCTACATCCAAACCCTGCCATCAGTGCCAAAAGCATCTACGGGAAACTTATCCTGGAATTCGAAAAGTGTTTTATTCGGTTGGTTCACAAGATTTTTTACACTGTGAACGTTTTAGATGATTAATATTTAATGTTGTCAAATGCGAATGAATTGAGCTTATAAACGGTAATACCCTTCATTTTTGTGGATATGTAGCTGATCAGGCATATGCGTTCTTTAGAGACGACTGGATGTTGTACCATAACTGTATGCACGTATAGTGGCATTTTGTAATCACATCTCAGGTATAAACGCGGTTGGGGTGGAATTTTGTCCGTTTCAAGATTCCATGTCTGTAGAATCATGCCCCCAATACTCACCGCGTCAATGTATTTGGATTTCCTGTGGATTCTCGAGAATTCGAGTGCACCCTGAAAGGATCGACCAATATACAATAATACGTCCGTTCGACAATGCATACGATGAATTCCATAAACTGAATAAAACGTTGTCATGTTTTTTTTTGTTTTACTCATAAGTAAATGGGTAGTGTTTGGCTCATTGCTGGGATGTCCTTGGGACTTATCATGATTCTGGCAGGCGCTGTTATTTTTATTCTTGCATTTGTGACAAAATTGTTTTACACCAATGTGAACACTAAGGTAGCAGGAGATTCGTTCTCGGATGGGCAAACGCTTCTGACACAGGCAGTAGTGGCTTGGGATGAAACTGGAATTGTATTGGATTCTACTGGAAAATTCGTAAAATGGTCAAGCACAGCATCATTTCGTGACACTAGTGCCGGAGCTTCTTATACTTACGACCTTGCACCGGATGGTCCAGGAGTAATTACTAAGGTAACATCGAATACAGGTCTCGCAGGCTTATCCCTGAATGGTTCATGTTATCTACTTGGTCAGGGAAATGCAACAAAAACATGGGCATCCGTTCCAAGTTACGCCAGTGACAACACTGTAATATTTGCATTTTCCTGTCCTACCACTCGGACCACCGCTAACCCTAGTGGAATGGTTTTTGGTAACTATGACTCGCCGTGGATTTTATACGCAGGTCAAATGTATCAAACTTACATCGACACTACTGCAACAAGTGTCAACAATATTTTTCCGTTAAGTCATGATTATAGTTCAGCTACAATTGCCAATATTAAAAGCTATACACCAATTTCCACCACATCTCTAGTAACCAGCAATGTTTCCGCATATTCGTACACATCCGCGACGAATAAGTATGCAACTTTTTGTAATGGTACAGATGTGCCTTTTACCGTCGCAATTGACAAAGTCATACCCCGAACATCATTTCCGGCCATAAACGTGGGAAGAATGATTTATGGGGGGCTCAACATGAAATGCGTTGGAACCGTTCACGCCGCCTACATTTTCAACAAGGTTCTGTCCAGTACGGAAATAAGTTTAATTTCTGCTTACCTACAAAAAAAATATTTTGCTCCAGCCCTGAAATACCCCGCCACAATCAAAGCAAATGTAGGTTCTCCATTAGTCAACACCATTAGCAATACATCGGTTCCCAACTCAGCTCCAATCTTAAGCTACTCGATAGCGCCTAGTTTGTTTCCAATTGGATTAACATTTAATACTACAACGGGCGACATTTCTGGAACTCCCAATGCTGAATCACCTGATTCAACTTACACCATTACAGCTACGAATGCAGTGACGAGTGCAACTACCAACATTAACATTCAAACCATCCAAGTGACGACTACAGTGGACAAAATTGGTGTTTCGCCTCCTAATATTTCCTTGTCCTCACAGTTGATTAAATCCAATTTGGGTCTGAACATAACCTCGCCAGTCCCCACGAACACTGGTGGAGTTATTGATCGATATGCAATTCAGCCTCAGGTTTCAGATTCTGGCTTGACTTTCAATACCAAAACAGGAGTCTTATCAGGAACTCCGACAAAAACCGACACTACGTTGTACACAATAACCGCAAGTAATGATGGCGGTTCTGCAAGTACGACACTAAAACTTCAAGTTGGAACAACACTTGTGTACTCGGGATCCGTTAGTTGCAAAGTGGATCAAGTGATTGAACCACTTGTTCCCGTGATAACCTCTGCAGATGGAACGACTCCTCCTGTTACCAGTTTCAAATGTGCGGGTGATTTGCATGGATTATCATTCGATGAAAACACTGGAATTATCAGCGGAAAACCATCAACTTCCGGCGTCGGTTACTTGGATATCACAGCTGTAATCGCCAGCGTTCCACTGGAATACAGAATTTCTGTGTCGATTATGGCTACCAAAGAGTTCAAAGACAAGAACATGATCATTGGATCGGGAAGTGCAGCGATTGGGGCTGGCGCCCTGTTGGCTGGCATTTGTGCATATTTTCAGTATGCCTATTAGTAATAAACAAATTCTTGTATCCATACTTCCAAACGCCAATGGATCTGCCAATCGCAACACAAGCCGAGCAAATCCAGCCGAAAACCATCAAAATTGCTACGCGTTATCTGGGTCGAATCCTCTCTCACCACATTTACAACTGCATGGGCGAAGAGGGATTCTGGTCGGTTTGCCCCAAGCACGAATTTAGCTTCTTGCAGCGATGCACACTGCCGTTGGTTCTCATTCTTCACCCCGAAGTGGTGCCAGAAGGCATATTTGTCGACTGCCAAGAGAATTTCTGCTGCATTCAAATCGACACGTACAACGCATCTGAACAAACCATCACCATTTCACCATTCTTGGCTTGGACCCGACTGCAAGACGTGCGAATTCAATCACTGGCCAAACTGTTTCAAATCCAATCGCACTTTATTCAGTGCTATTCTTGTTGCCCAAACATTGTCAGCTTGGCCATTCTACGCAACCAGGCGCTTATCAAGAACCAAAACAGCCGGATTCAGCACGTTGTTGGATTCCCCAGCTTCTTGGTGGAGACAACGTGTCGAGATCACCATGAAATCTCTTGGAGAGTCGACCAAGTCGCTTCTCGACTTGACCCCATGGACTTCCATTTCAAGCAAGTCGTTCCCAAGTTGATAGGAATATTGCCTGCCGACAACCTCCGCATTACCGTTGAAATGCTGAGGCAAATTTCGGGAGTTTCGGCTTAGTGCTTCAGTGCTTTTCCAACCATTCACGACTCGTTTCATTAAACACGGGCGTATTCTCCATGTGCTTCTGATAGGTTTTCAACAACCAATTCTCGTCATTCAGCTTAGATTGCCATTCGTGTTCCGGTACAACTTCCACGCGATATCCCTTGTATAACGGTATTAGCGCATTAGGAAGGACAATTACAATAGCACCCATATATAAAGCTTCCCATGTTCTGTGACAATCCACGCCATTGCCCGGTAACGACATGACAAATGCATATTCCGTGTATTTTTTCCACAAATCCGTCGTCTTTATTCTTGCCTTGATGGTGTCCACAAACCGAAGGTTGGGTATGATTTTCTTGAATTTCTGCCGGGGGTTGCCAAATCTAAGCGGGTAACTACCCAAGTGAACATCAGACCAGACACGCAGTTTTCTATCCGAATTCCAAGCGTACATTGAACGTATCCGATCGAAATCCATCTGCGGGTCTTGGGGATTTTGGGCGACATGGAAACACAGACCAATGGGGATCGGCTGGATTCTTGGATCCGTTCCATCATAATTCTGAGTGTACCATTGCTTTAGTAACGGGGAAGCCAGTAGAGTTCGAACGGTTTCGTCTCGAAGTTCGCTTGGAATACTGCGATCTCCGTCAGACGTGATCAACGTGAATGGCGTGGTTCGCTTGGGCAAGATATCATGGACAAATGTATCAATGTCTGAGCTTCTTATCAGCTTATAACCTAACTTTTGAAATACATTAGGAGAACCTGCCCGAACCCACACAAGCGATGCGGTCAGCATGTGTTGCATGTCTTCAGGTCTGGCCAAATATTCTGTTTGAAAATCCAAGTATTTCTGTTCGTTTGCGGCTGGTTCACCTCCTGCCCAACCACGCGATATCACATTTCGCTGATAAAACGGACGCATTTTGGTGTCCGAGTTGGTTTTGGGATAGTTATATAATTTTGTTCCAACAATGGCTAATGTGGTGACCATCGCAGCAATGGTTATGGAAATGAATAACAAAAGCCAGAGCATGAGTATATATTTTTTTTATTTTGCAATTGTACATTAATAAATATGAGTCGAGCGCTGGGACCAGGACAAACCGAAGCTAAACGACATCAAAACCCTCCGCAAAAGGACGTGATCGACGGTGTGACCAAACCTGCCATTCGCCGATTATGTCGACGTGCAGGGATTAAACGTATATCAGGTCTCATGTACATTGACGTTCGACGCGAACTTAAAAAGTTTTTAGAGAAAACACTGTTTGATGCCATGATTTACACTCATCATGCAAGGCGCAACACTGTCACGGCGAATGACGTGGTTTACGCATTGAAACGACAAGGAAAACAACTTTATGGATTTTGATGCCCAAACCCAGCGTGTTTTTCAAGTATAGTAGTTACTTCTGCATTGCCCAACATGTCTCTGGCGTGTTGAATGATTTCATAGTATTGACATGGACACGCTAACCCTAATGCAGCAATTATGATGCCCGCCAGACAAAACAACACAATCATGCCCACCGAATAACGCGCCATTTATATACTAGGATTCTACTGGGATTTTCGAGATCACTTTGTACATAATAAATGGACACAATTAAAAACGCGGTAAATAGTATGAATATTCCCAACGACCAGAAAGTAGTATTTGGTATACATAAAGTAACGCGACCTGATCTGCAAGTGATCATGTATGTGGTAAATATTGGGCATTGGATTCTTATACATGTAAGTCTGAAATATACGCATATTATCGTGTTTGATCCACAGTTGAGTGACTGTACTAAATATATAAACGAAGTGAAACGTGTGGTATTAAACGGTGATTCGTTTTCCGTCACAACCCGCATGCCAACCGCTAAACCACGAGGAAGTATAGGGAAAACACACAGTGGAGAATGTGTGATATACTACATTGAAATGTTGCTGGGAAAGAAAACTATTGATATGTACGAGTTCAATCCCCAGCCGTTGAAAATCATATCCATCGACCGTAATACGAAAAATTGTACTGGGACTGAAGTGTTTACCCAAGAGGATTTCAGCACCATACAACTACCAAAACATGAGAAAATCGTGAAATATAATCTGAATGGAAAAGAACATTGTGTTCTAGCATCGCATTTAATACGATACTTTAAGGAACCGATAATCGTTGGTGTTGGAGTGGCGACACGATCTGGAAGAATCACTGCACCCACGGGAAAACCACGCGGACCTCTTGAACCATTACTGGGCATGCGCTTTTCAGACAGTGATCACGCGTGGTTGACACGTGAAATGAAAAAGCAAAAGTGACGTGAACAGCATATCTCCAACACCCGCAAATTGAAAATAGGATGACCGTTATCTTTCTTGATTTTGATGATTGCATATTTCCAACTCATGCCATAACACAGCTCATGCTTCAAAACAAATTGAGCTCAATGTCTGAATTGCAACAATTCCATCACCTGTTTGCAGACTTGGAAGGAATCGTGATCAAAGCAATACAAGGAATGCTGCTTTTCAGTCATGTACACATTGTCACCAATGCAACAGACGGATGGGTGGATTACATTTGCAAAATAGTCATGCCAAGACTGTGGACGGATGTCATCCAAGACCTTCCTATCAGTTATGCTAGAGCCGGCATAAAATCCGCGCAATTCCAGTCGAATCCTTTCACATACAAGTATGAAGCTTTCGTGAAACTCTGTGATTTCTACAAACCCATCCAAGTGATTTCTATTGGAGATTCATGTTTGGAGCGGATGGCAGTACTGAGTTTACCGCATGACACCAAAAAGTCAATCAAACTTTTGGATACACCCAGTGTTCAAGACCTACAAATGCAGTGGTACGAGATTATCGGCAAATGTGAGCATATATTTAAGCACGACAAGTCATTCGATGTTCTTGCGCAACGTGAAACACCTGAACGCATTCTGATTGAACTCATGTGAATAAAAACACATGCGCGTATTGGTCTATGGCTCGAAAGGACTGATTGGTAGTTTAGCATGCGGATTGTTTCGATCCACATTTCAAGTGGTTGAGGGTAAATCACGCATTGAAAATCAACAGGATGTTCATGACGAACTGCGCGCGGTATCACCCATGTATGTGTTTTGCGCAACCGGTAGAACCTATTACAATGGATCGTCGACGATTGATGGATTGGAAGGGCGCGAGAATCTCTCCGTTAATCTGCGTGATAATCTGGTGGGACCCATGGTGTTGGCGAAGGAATGTCATGATTTCTACGTGCATTTAACAATCATTACCACGGGCTGTATTTACAATAGCATATACGAAGGCGAATTTGCAGTGACTCAATTCACTGAACAGGATCCACCCAACTTTTTCGACTCGTCCTATTCGATTGTCAAAGGACACTTGAATACGTTACTGCAACTCTACCCGAATGTACTGGCACTGCGCATTCGACTGCCGATTTTACCCATGCCGCATCCACGGAACAGTCTGACCAAACTGCTGAATTACCCCAAGATATGTTCCTTGGAGAACTCCATCACCACTTCAGACCTGTTTGAACGGTATCTCGTAAAGCTCATGCAAGCCAAAGTGACGGGACTGTTGAACTTTACGAATGACTATGGAATACGACATGTGGATATCATGGAGATGTACCGCGAAATAGTGGATCCTGAACACAAGTACGAATTGGTTTCACGCGAACAACTGTTGTCTACACTGAAAGCTGGACGATCCAATTGTGTGTTGGACGCCACTCGACTTCGAAGCCTCTTCCCGGATTTGCCCACCGCCCACGAGTCGGTGCGAGAATGTCTTTTGAAGTACAAGGCGGCGGTGCATAGCGGGCTAAAGTTTAGATACCGTTCATTGATCAAATGCCGTTAATAAACATTCATTGATCAAATGCCGTTGATAAACATTCCCTGAAAAACAATAAGTTCCATTTCATGTCCTTGCATTGTAAACAGTAAATGCGCTGAACACTGAATGTCAACTGGAAGCCTGACTGTCAATTCCACCGTTTCACCAGATATTTGTATAGACGTGAAATGGGTGAGTCCATATTCATCCACCACCTCTTCCTGTGGTTTTCCAGTCGCTTTCTGAACCCAGTAACGACGGTTGTTCAAAATGAAGGAATAAAGTGCCCGTGGATTTCTAGACGAATGCGACAGCAGTTGCCCTGGATACTGCTTGAGATACGACTGGGTCACGTAATTTCTAGTCCATTCCAAATCATTTTCTACACGATTCTCGTAGCAACAAACGCGATTCCAACAACTCATCCGTTTCTTACTTGCTGTTTCTTATTTGCAGTCAACACGAATTCCACTGGAATTAAATAAAATGCCACCAGAACGCATTGAGCGTTGGCGTGTTTCACATTTATTAGGTAAAGGCAGTTTTGGAGAGATATATGAAGGTATTAACGTCGACACCAATGAACGTGTAGCCATCAAAATGGAACCAGCCGATTGCAAGCACCCGCAAGTCCGCTGGGAAGCGAAAGTTTATTCAGCACAAAAGGGCATCAAACCGTCCATTCTCTGGTTTGGCACAATTGCCAATCAAATCATATTGGTCATGGAAAAACTTGATTGTTCTCTCAGTGTGAAACCATTACCTATATCTTTACGCTCTGTAGCGAGACAGATGATTGATCGAATTAAAGGACTGCATGAAGCCGGATATATACATCGAGATATTAAACCAGAGAATTTCTTGTTGAAATCCAAGACCGTCTACTTGATTGACATGGGATTGGCCAAGAAATACATGACTCGAGATAACAAACACATTCCCTACAGTGAGAACAAGCGCATGGTGGGCACACCTCGATATGCATCCATTCATAATCAACTGGGACACGAAGTTTCTAGGCGAGATGACATGGAATCTATCGCCTACGTGCTCATATATTTGGCGATAGGTCGCCTGCCTTGGCAAAACCTACCAAAATCCGACGATCCACATGCCGCGATACTAAAAACCAAACAACAGACGCGCATTACCGATCTATGCGAATCCTTGTCGAAGTGCTACTTGAATCTACTGGAGCACGCAAAATCGTTACGGTTCGACGAAACACCAAACTACAACTTGTGTACATTTTGGTTTCAATCATGATATTAAAAACAACACATTATGCATCACTTTTATGTCTTCCTGATGAACATTGCTCTTTTTGGTGCGGTCATTGCCGTTGTGTCTTCGTTTGTAATGCTTTCGTGGAACTATGCAATCCCGCGTCTGGCCAGCTCCGTCGATAGCAAGTACGACAAGGCCACGTTCACGAACATTGATTATGCCACGGCGATGGTCACCACGCTGATCGCCGTCTTCTTCTTCTCTGACCTGCCCAGTAAGTACTACGATCCTAATTCGCGGGAATATCAGGAGATGCGGGATTCGGTGCCCAGTCTTATGAACGACGTTGGGGATATGCGCCCGAAGAAGCGCTAGATTTCGTTATTGGCTTGTATTATTGGAGCTATTGACATCACTGGAGCTGGAGCTGCTGGACGCGGTTGAAGTCCCTTGGTCTTGGTGGAGCGAATAGGTCCCAGCTGGAAATCACTCGAACTGGATCTAGCTGCGAAATAGCTTGCGGAGTTTTCAGCGCTGGCTGTGGTGGCTACTGCTGCATCAGTGGACAATTTGCTTCGTTTAAACCACACATACAAAAGCACAATACCAATGATGACTACCGCCACAATGATGATAGTCACGTAGTTTCCGTATAACCAACCAGTGAACCCATTGTCCGTTCTAGTGATGTCCGTTTTTAGCGTATCTTCAATTTTGTTCGAAAGCGTATTGAAATCTTTGGTAGTGTTCAGAACATTCAGAATGTTGGTATAGCGACTGATTTGCGTAACGCCAAAGTTGATACCACCACATCCAGCAGTGACGCTTTGGGCTGCATTTACTGTACTCTCAATTTGCGATATATGCTGCGTAGTAATATTTTGTGAAATTGTATTACTGATGTTTTTTACCACTTCCTGATTGTTTGCATCAAACACACCACCTATATCGGACATTGTTGATTTTAACGAATCAATTACATTGTTTGAAAAGTCATTGCTTATTTTGTTCATCACTTCTGCCTGATTTGTGCACGACTGTTGTGAACTAGTAGACGAGTTTTGTGTAATCCCAATGTTACAACCAGAAGTTGAATTACAAGCACATATGAGTGATTGCAGTTGAATCGTATCCTTCGGGGGGTTGTTTTGTAATTGCGTCGTGCATTGCGCATTAAATCTCAAAACGTTCTGCTGGTAAGTATTGCAAGCAGCGGATCCAGGTGCGATACCCAATTGCGCACAACTGCATTTTCCAGCCGCGTGAACTTTGTTTCCAGCTTCAACTGAAGTTTTACAATTGAATATGGTTTGATCCAACGCGTAAGCCATTGCAGTGTTTACGATGGTTGATTTCGAAGTGTCGTGTGTTGCATCTTTGCATGCACCCAATCCGATACTACCCAAACACAACCCGACGGACATTTGTTTATACATACTTGCCACAAAAAAAAGAACGAAATTCCAGTAGATTCCTAGCAGCTACAACTGGTATGGAGGCGGTGGGAATGCTTGGCCAGTGGGGTTTGCTTTTGTGTGAACTCCCTATTTGCTGTTGTTGTTAAATCTAACTACCTGTATACATTGTGTTGATACCTGTACCGGACCTCTAGTGGAAACCCATTGGATTGACCTAGAACAACCTAGGTATGGATGCGGTGGGAATGCTTGGCCAGTGGGGTTTGCTTTTGTGTGAACTCCCTATTTGCTGTTGTTGTTAAATTTTGTTCTGTAGTTAAACTGTACTGATACATGTACTAGAGCTCTAGTGGAAACCCATAGGATTGACCTAGAACCATTGATACTGCACTAGGTTGCTACTGGAATTCTACGAGATTTACGTGCTCGAAAAGCGACAAGTTTAGTATAATTTTGTGATAGATAAATACATGGCCGGGTTCAACTTTGAAAGAGATATTGCACCTTTAGATGTTATCGATACACAATATACGAATCTTTATAATCTGTATGATGGAATGTACTTTGATACGTTTAATCAGGATAGTACATTCTACAGCATTATGGATCATGCTCTTAGAGATATTATAAATCAAACAAAATGCTCAGAAAAGAACATTAAAGACCAGCGGGCTCAATGGAAGAGCGACTTAATCTCTATAACAGACTTTAACTGTGCTATCTATGATATTCGTATTGCAAACTTCGTAACACAAATGTCAAATTTTGTATCCGTGTTGCGATGTTATGCAACAAGTCATCGGCTCAAAGTAACCTTCAATTTTGATCCAACGTATTATTCATTTCCTGGATATGCATGGGAGAAGATGAATAAAGCTCCATTGTATGTTGTCGGAGCGGAAAAAACACCACTGCCCAAACCAGTGCCGCCTTCTATGCTCAAACCAGTGCCTTCTATGCCCAAACCAGTGCCTTCTATGGCCAAGCCAACACCTCCTGCGCCCAAACTAGTGCTTTCCAAACCAGATTCCAAATGTGATTATATCAAGCGTGTATTTGAACTAATTAAAGAAGTCCAACCAAAGATAAGAGACGGAAATCCACGGTTTATCACCATTTACAGAAGGAAAGCAACAGAAGCATACGAATATAAAGAAGGATTTCCTGCACGAATCGGCGATGTTAGAAGTGTTATACTTGTATTCAACGATGATGATATACAGAACTATATAAGTCAGGCTCATTTTTACTTAAAATGGTACGATACATACATAGTGGCAAATCACCCTAACACTGTTTATTCCTTATCCAATGCATTCGAGGCAGCTAAAGCTGCGACAAGATCTATGAATCCAGGACCTGCTGAAATAAGTCAACAAATCTACCAATATGCATGTCCAATTCCAGTAGCATTCAAGTAACATTCAAGTAACATTCCAGTAGCATTCCAGTAGAATTCTATTGGAAACAACGATACTTCTAAAAACGTTTTGGATTCTCGTATAAGTAAATGGCACAACCCGCCGAAAATAGCGCCTATCAGCTGGTAGACACATATGAAATATCAGATCAGTACCGAAAACTACAAAACTTGTTACAAATTGTTTATGACTATCAGCATCAGCAAATCATTAATGACGTAGTATATGTCATTGAGCATGCTGTTTGTGATGAACCTAATATAAATCCTCAATGTAAAGTTGAAGTAGTAAAAAAGTCCTGGAAGTCAGATGCACTCATGCTTGCGCCTCCAACAAAAATTCAAAGGCCACAAACTCAAAATCAGGAGGTAAACAAATTTATTATCATGTATGCTAATTTTGTAGTTTTGATTAAGATGATGGGAGGTAATATGGTGCGGGCAGACGGTTTGTTTCCAGGTTATTCCTTCCTCCAGATATCACCGTTAAACCCTCTCCAATACTGCAACGACCACCGCCACAACAACGACAAATACAACAACAAGTTCAGCAATCGCCTCAACAAACTCAGCAGTATATTTTTATCAATTATGTATTTGGTGTAATCACCCATGCTATGACAAGTGCTAATAAGTATCCAGTTATATTGAGTTTGCAATCCGATTCGCACGGCGTATACGTCGTCAACAACCTTCTTCAGAAAATTAATCCGGCAACAGACGATGTCAATGAATATGCTGTGAGTCGGTTAATTCAATCTATAATATTCGTATACAACACTGATGCTCTCAACAACTTACAATTCGTATTCGCAGGTGAATTATCCGCGTTTTCTATACTTAAAGACACTCGTGTTGATGCGGATATATTTATTGCCACTCCCAGTGGAATCTATTCGTTTTCCGCTGGATATCGAATGGCCGTCAAAGACAAAACCATTGGAAAACCGGATGTAAATCTAATTCGAAAGTTTGTGCTTATGCACAGGTTCCCCAAAGCGTGATTTCAAAGCAATCGCACCGAGACGAAGGGTTTGGTGGGAATGTCATACGCACTCATACACTGAAGCTCTTCCATGTCATAGCGTTCGGATGGTGTTTTATCCACATAAAGGGATTTTTCGCAATTATTGTCTTTGATCCCAATGTAGCGCAAATTAGTTTCTGTGTACCCATAGGGAACGCCCGAATTCTGTACGGTGGATACATATTTAATGATGCGTTCATTTTCATTCAGCATAAACGTAGAAATACTCTTTCCAATCAACCAACAAAATTGACCTTTACGAATAAGAACAGCATTGCCAATCGTATACTCTGCCATATCGAACAAATCTCCATATGAACCGCATCCAATCCAAATCTCATCTACGTCTAAAACTGTGAAGACAGTCGGATGTTTTTTCGCTAGAAGCGATTGGATGCAAACGCCTCGGTCACTAAATTTCACAATGAATGCGTCTCCTCCATTGTCTAGTGTGGTCACTTTTTTAGTCTTTTTTACATACTGAATTACTTTCGGATTTGCTGATTTCAAGACTTTGCTCATTTATTTAATTAAGAATCCAATAGAATTCTACTGGCGTACGATTACCGCCGCTTTCAAATCTCGGGCCTCTGGTTGTAGCGCGATGAGCTTAGTTAGATTAATTCCGAAGAATTGCTTCGCGTACATCTGAAAATTATCATTTTGTAGTACTAAATTCACCCACATTTGCTTCGCATTTTTGTCATCTGTGTAACTTTTAGCAAAGTATGGGTACATGTTTTTGATTTTCGTCTTGTCTCCTGTCGACAGCAATATGAGCACACATATAACAACACCAAGTGCCCATATATCTGCTTTTTGGGCTTGATCTATTGTCATAACGTCATTCACAAGTGAAGGATCTCTTAATGCATATGAACCTGCCATACATTGTTGGATGTTTGCATCTCTAGAACACGCCAACCCAAAGTCAATGAACCTAATCTTTCCTGATCGTACATTTACCATTATGTTTGATGCGTGAATATCCGAATGTGCTATACCGTTATCATGTATGTGTTGCAATCCAAGAATCATTTCCCTTATAATTGATCCTGACTGTTCTCTGGTCATGCCTGTAATCTGGAGCATCAGCTTATTCAACTCTTCGTAATTTTCCAAAAACTCCGTTGCCATTATTGATGGACTAATCACGTACTTGAAGCACACGATGTAGGGATCACATTTGACACCCAAATGCTGCAAAATCGACGCTTCTCGTTGAAGAAGCATCTCGCTTTCTTGAGGGACGTTCGCAACATTGTATCGATTGCCAGGATCGACGACTTGATATCCACTGGTTGGTTTTGTCTTTGCCACTTTTACAGCTAGCTTTTGATCACCATATGTAATCATGTATACAGTTCCAAAAGATCCCATGCCGAGAATGTTTTGTTTTGTCTCTATTGACTCATTCAACATTCTCAAAATTTCTCTTTCTGCGGTTTCTGCAGCCGCCATTTATTGTCTCGTCGCTAAAAATAAATAATGCTTTTAGAACACATTTTGGTCTACTGGGTGGGCGCTTTCTGGTTAATGCGATTTAAATGCCCTTCAATGGAATGTGTTAAGAATGTGATGTTCAACCAAATCATTGTCAATACACTCTTATTCACCATGCTGGACTTTAAGATGGACACCCCTCCGTCATTCGCATCCATCCCAGTCGTTTACCTAATGGAAGAGTTGGGATTCTATTGGATGCATCGAGCATTCCATCACCCATACTTGTACAGATTTCACAAAATACACCACCGATGGACACGTCCTGAGCCATATGCAGCTCTCGATTGTCATCCACTGGAACACGCCTTGGTAAACATGTTTCCGATATTGATTGGCCCTTGGGTTTTCGACTGGTCATACACGTGGGTTTGGACTTGGACGATGATGGCGACAATCAGCACCATTCGAGGACATCGAGGTGCATACGAAACGTTGCATCACGTGTTGCACCACAAACATGGAAACTGCAATTATGGAAATGCTGGAGTAATGGACATTTTATTCAAAAGCACACACGTACGGAACAACGATGAAATCGACTAGGTCTTTCGAGATAATATCCAGGGAATACAGTAGATTCGATAAGCGTTTCACGTAGAACCTCTGCATGGCTTTTCTAAGTGAATTTCGCACCGTTAATAAATTCCTCATACATGAAAATCGTTTCCATGTTGCGATAGGAATGTTGGGCCGGAAAAAGTAGTGCATTACATGATCTGCATATTTCTGTAGGTGACGTTTGTTCCAGAGCCAATTCACGTCGGTGCCATCTTCTCCTAAGGGTACACCAACACTGCGTACAAGCAGCAACTGATTCAAATGGCTATCCATAGTGAATAATTCCTTTTTGTTTAGCGGCGCTCTTAACATCCTCAGCGGTGACGGTCTTTCTTCTGGCATGTTCTGCATAAATGAATGCGGTGGTCAACAGCTCAGTGAGGCGTTTGATGGTATATTTGCGTGTCATTTCTACGGCATCCTTGGAGAACATGGTAATCCCTGCACGCCGACCCAATACGAGAAATCTTGAATTCGGCAGTAAGGCACGAGTGCGAATTCGTTGTTTGTGTCGTTTGGCCTGTATGCGAGCTTCTGGTTCAATCTCTGCTGGCATCTTTGCGATTCTATTGGATACTCTATTTGCGGCAATTGCATCTGACCGATTGGGTTTCGCTGCTTGTGTCTTTGCCGCGGGTTTTTCCGCTGCTTGTGGTTTTCGTGCTTTCGCGTCTTTTTCATTTGCTTCTTTTTGCGCCTTTGCTTTTTCACGTCTTTGTTCGCTCGCGTTTTCTGCAACTTTTGGTGCGGGATCTGCCAAGTTGACTTCGGCGTAATTATCTTCATTAACTTCTTCGGCCTCCTCCTCTTCTTCCTCCTCCTCTTCTTCTTCCTCCTCTCCTTCACTCGCGGCTATGTCCACCAACTTTTCGAGAGTTTGAAATGTCTTAAATAATATTTTCCCTTGTCTTATGAAGAAGTCTTGGGTCAAAGGTTCGGCAGACTTGCTTTCATACAACGTCTTTATTTCTGCTAAACTGGATAACGCTTTTTTGTATGTATCTTTGTTCCACGCAGGAACTTCACGTTCATCATCAAACACGTCAATCATTATATTAATCATTTGCATATGTTTAGCATACACCGTGGTTGCGGCAGTTGCTGGATCATCTCTGAATATGGCACGAATATCATTTTCGCGGTACATGTATTGTTCAGGGTTTGTCACCGTTAGCGAATCTTCAAAGGTTGCCATCCTTTTATTACTTATATTATACTGCACATTTTTTTTACGTTTTTCGTTTTCCATGTTCAACCAACATGTGCACTGCCAGTCGATGCTGAACCACATTCTTGGGACAATACACACACTTTTGCGTCTTGTTTCCACAAGAATTCACATGGGATTCCATGTCCGCCATACGCACATCCGATTTGCACCACCGACATTTTCCCGTGCGATACACACAATCATTCCGCTTGTGTGTTGAAACGTGTGTAACTTCCATCGTTTCCTTGCATTCACACCCGGTCAACTTGTGGCACATGTCGATATGCTTCAGCACATTCAGCACAGGATCATTGCATGTACCGCAATGCACATGTTGCAGTAACTTCGGATAGGCCTTGGAACAATTCTCACAATACCAATTCGTTCGTGTACATCGGATTTGATGCAGGTCCAACGATGCTTCCGGCACATTCGCGTTGCAATGCTGGCAGTTTCCAGTCGATTTCAAAGGCGGATCTTTCATATTTTCGATCTGAATGTCCACTGGGTATTCAGAAACCACCGTGGTGTAATACGTACCCTCTGGAATAAACCTGACGATGGGCAGATTACCATCCGCAAACACAACAAAATCGCAGGCCTTTGCACTGGGTGCTCGCATGGTGCCAATGTAGACCGTCGCCGACTTTGATGTAAACGTCCAACACTTCATTTGGGATTGAACAGCCACTCCACGATGCCCAGATTCGTATCTTGCCGTAGCAGGCATGGGTTGCGGTTCGATTTCGACTGGGACTTCTTCAGCCGGAAGAAAATCAACCTTGAATTCAGAATCAATCAAGTAGGCCGGAGAAGGGATCACCGATATGGCTTCTAACACCAGCGGATTTCCAGATGGAAGGGTAATGGGAATACAATCCCCAGTCGACAATATGGTGAAACAGCCCAGCAAGTGTTGCAAAGTCTCCCGCTCCAGTCCTTCTATGCCCGCTTGTTTCGGCCGAAATTGTATGAACTCGGCCTTTGGCATCACCGGCACCAGTCGAACTTCCACCATATCCAAGAGTTGCAAACACAGTGTTTCACCCATCCATGCTGGTATACCAACAGTATCTTCTTCTGCGGAAAATTCAATGACACCCACATGCCTGGACAGTGTATGCAACGTTTTCAGCTCAAAGATATAAGGAGGTACTTCTTCGTGCACCTTTTGCAAAACACTGCTGGGCAAATACACACGGTCATCGCGTCTCTCGGTAAATACGGTACGTAACGAAAGCATCATGGTTGTTTGATGGTATGACTGAAAAGAGAAAAGAGGAAGGGCGATGGCCAAAAGATGGATAGATGATTTTCTTTCCCTCCCTTCCGAAGAGTTGGTACGACATGCTCAATCACAACTTAAAAACGGGTTTATTCCGTTACTCGTTGATCAACATCGTGTAATCGACTGGAAACCATCCAGTCACAAATACGCCTGTAATGATTCTCGCACGTTTGCCGAAATCATGCACAAAGTACGTGCCACATATCAAGGCGGTCCCAGTCGAGGGCTGCTGTTTATGTGCAATAACTCTATCGTTAACCCATCGTTCACCATTGGACAATTGTATCAAACACACAAATCTGAACACGGATTTTTAATCATTACCATCATGGAAGAACATTGTTTTGGTTGAAAAATAAAAATGTTTCGTTGTTGCACTTGGGTTGATCCCGATATGATGTTAAGTTCAGCCACACTAGAAAACACATTAGAATTTGGATTGTCTGGCCAAACCATTCGCGCAAAGGTTATTGATGTTTACGACGGGGATACCCTAACACTAGCCTTTGTTTTCAATGGTTCACTCTATCACAAACGATGCCGAGTGAAAGGAGTCGACTGCGCCGAGATACGGACACGCAACAGCAATGAAAAACGTGCCGGAATACTCGCCAAAGAACGAACCCACGCACTTGTTTATTCACAGATCGTTCAAGCCGAATTCGATTCGAAAAACGACAAGTTTGGCCGACTGCTCGCGTGGATTCGCTTGTCGGATGGGAGGCGACTGGATTCGATCCTTATCGACGAGAATTTGGGCCGCGAGTATCATGGAGAACGAAAGCCAGATAAATAATTTCATGTTTTCAACCTAGAAATGGATGGAACACTCGCACGTGAACATAAAAGACTGTCATTCTTTCGTTCACCCCTACGAAAAATGAAGGACTCGTACCTTGGGCGTAAATTCAATGGGTTGTCACTTGGGCGCGAAGCCAAAGAATTGGTAGGGTATTCGCCACTTGCCCATTTATCAGGTGAACTTGATCGGATTATTATCAAATCTGACAACGGAGCTTATAACAAATTGTTGATATACAGAGCCGCGCTAGGTGATTTGACGTATGATACGATTCAAGGTAAAGTTAAACCATTGGACGCGCTACCAGTCAAGCTATTAAATACAACTAAAAAAGAGTATATCGAAACATTAAGCAATCTGGTCAAAACCAGTATTGTGTTTTTGACTCGAAACCAAAACGATCATTATGTATTTGAAACGTTTCTTTTAAAAAAGACAGCAAGTGAAGAGGTTCTTGTATTGATTGATGAAAACTATTTTTCGAATAATGATTTTTCAACACTGGGAATCTTGACACCGTATAGAAATATTACACAAGACAGCTTCCGTGTATTTTATGACTTCAAAGCATTCAAACAGCTTGTAAATAAGTTTGAAAAGTACAGAGTACAGGATGACTTATTAAACGCCAATAATAGAGTACGCAAACGGAATGCTGGAATATTTGCCGAATACCACAAAGACTATGATGATACCTTTGAAGGGCTTGTGGATTACTACAAAATGCAGGAAAGACAAGGAAGACACAGAATAGTTACGGACATCAATAATCCAGTTGGTAAAAAAGTTGAACATGACGTATTGTCACGTGCTAGAAGAGTGGTTAAGAATGCAGGACGATATATTAGAAATCGAGTATCAATCCGCGGATATAAGGCACGATCTGCATCTGTTTCGAAAACACTCCGAAACTAAATTTCGTATGTTGCTTTGAATTGTTTCACCATTTCATCATCCTTCCATACTGATTCTTTAAATAAAATCCTGACGTTTTCAAGCATTTGTTTTTGGGGTATTCGTTCATAAATGCCACCGCCATGATAAGCGAAATAGCAGTGAAATGCAGCAGTAATTACTGGCCCATATGTTTTATTCATCGGCAGCAGAATATCAGTTGCAGAAATGAATGGGTATGACGGATGGGTTTTATACATTCGTTCGCCACCTTCACTCATAATAATACACCCGTTATCAGCTAATAGATTATAAATTGTTTGAATGTCTTTTAGTTTTGGAAATATCCATTCCATCAAAGTACAACCGCCAAATACAAGGATATCGACTGGGGGTTTCCTTTCATGATTGAGTTTTTCCAGATAAGTTATCATACTCGTGTTGAATATATCGTCTGGTTTAGGTGGAGTATAAGCATTTTGGTTAACCACTTCTCTCGAATAATTGGTCACTGTTGTAATGGAAAGTTGATTCTCATCTTGTACGTTATATCTGTGCTTTGCTTTTTCAATCACACCGTTAATTATCGTTTTATAATCGTGTCCCACTGATTTTGACGTACATGCAATAACAATATTTATGAGTTTGGCAGGCGTCGATTTCTTGGCAACGGCTTTTTTGGGTGCTCGAGGTTTTAGCGTTTTGCTCATTGACACGGAGTAATCCTTGTAGATATTCTTTTTCAATCTACGTTGAACTTGGCGTCCCAGTTGCTTTACACGGGAAAACCGGGTCTGTGCAACTGGGGTCTGTGCAACTGGGGGGTGTATTTTAGGGTGCCCGGACTAGTCATATAGGTGTTTGCCGCCTTGAACTTTTTAGTCATAAGATGATCATATTGAAGCATAGTGAATACTTTTGACATGTGCATAAAATCATTCGTAAGTTGGGAATACGGAGTCAGAATTTCTAGTGACTCAAAGTTACCATCGTTTGAATAATCCATATCAATTAACACAAGAATAGAGTCGTTATGATCATTCATTTGTGAACTAATCATTTGCTCTGCAATCTTGTAATGTCCACGTTTGTTTTTCACAAAGACACTGACGTCAGTCAGTTCGTATATCAGCTTGAAGAACTGTGACTTTTTTTTACATTCAACAATATTCCGTGGAAGATCCATTAAATAATGATTGCGGTTTGCCTCAGTATAAATGTATTTGCTTATTTAATAGTGCATCATTGCTTCGAATAACAAGTCTGTCAAAAGCACGCAGTTTATAAATATGGGATGTATCTTGAGCTGAAACTTGAGCTGAAACTGGAACATATGACTTGAACGTATTTCCCATTTATTACATACGTTTGGTTTGCATTTTTCCAAACCCCTCATGTCGAACTGCGAATTCACACTCATTACCCGCCAAAAAAAACTTGTGCCCCTGCGCAACGGAAAACTCACCGTCACATCCATACGACGTGATGATCATAACACTATCCAAGGCGTGCAACGATCGCGCCATCGTTATATTCATCTCAAAGTTAACCAAGCCGAAACAACAGATTTCCAGCAGCTATCATTCGACTTACATGACCATTCCAGCATTCTTGAGCACAACGTTGGGTTTAGCGTCGATGTCCGCAAAAACATACATTTGAAACTCAACGGGCTACATCCTGAATTGTACACGAGACAAGAAGATGTACATTTGTATTTGTTCTGTTTCAACCAAGGCGTACTGGTGTCCGTCATTCCTTTCATCGTGTCCTGGTGGAAACAACGAAATAAAAGCGAATAGAATTCGACTGGATTATAATAAATGGAAGAGAAACTTAATCCAGTTGAACAAGAGTTCTTGGAGATGCTCAGACGTGGCGATGCTATGACAGACATAGGCGTTGGCACTCAAGGTGAAGTTAAGAAAATAAAGCTTCAAAATGGTGTTTTCTATGCCGTGAAAGCATACAGCAATCAAAATGAAGAAAAAAAGAAATTAACGTACGAGCATGAATCGATGGTCACGCGTTATATAGAGAAAAAATGCCAAGATTATCTGGTGTGTTTTTCCGGTTCTGTTGTTTATGAGCACGACGGTGTAAATCACTATTGGTTAATTACAAAGTTTTTAGAAGGTTATGAAGAGTTGTTTAAGTTACTGTACGAAGAGCCACCGTCTCCAATCTCCTTCAGGTTGAGAGAAAAACGTGAAAAACCTAAAGTCAAAGCATACATAGATATGATCAAGGGGTTAGCAGTATTACACAACGACCTAAATGTAAGTCATCATGATATTAAACCCGAAAATATTATGATGAATTATGAAACATCACAAATTAAATATATTGATTTTGGATTGGCATGCATGGAAAGTTCTGTTTGTGTGCCAGTAGGATCATATGATTACATGCCTCCGGAAATCTTACAAATCAAGTCTCTTGAAGCGGCCAAATGCGGTGATTTATGGTCTTTAGGTTGTGTAATTCTAGTAAGTGAATATGGAGGATTACCTCTTGATAACGCAGAAAAGTATATTTTGGATAAAACTAAGCGACCAGACCGATTACGCTTGATCAACGCATTTGTAGACAGACTTAACAAAATGTCTGAAAGACTTATTCAACGAGATGGATATATAATCGACTTGACAAAGTTGTTAAACATGGTTCCATCCCAGCGAACGCTACAATGTTACGAGAAGACGCGCGAATAGAATTCTACTGGAAACCATAGTATGAAAATGGATCAGCTTAATGACGTTGAAAGAGAGTTTGTTGGTATGCTTGATCGAAAAGTAGAATTTCAAAAGTTAGGCGGCGGTACACAGGGAGACGTTAAGATAAAGCGTATGAAAGCAAAGACGGCGAAGATAATAAATTAATTTATGAAAGAGAGTCAACCATTACAAAAAAGATATTAAACCAGTGTCAAAATTATTTGGTATGTTTTTCTGGCTCTGTATTTCACAATAATACATACTGGTTAATTACACAATATTTGACTGGTTATGAACAGTTGTTAAAGTTACTCACAGATCCATCTTCACGAATATATGTATATAAGAGGGAGCGTGTGATGCCTGATGTAAATATATACATTAACATGATTGAAGGTCTAAGAGTGCTATGCTTGTGAATACGGAAAACCATTTCTTCCGGAAGCAGCTGATTATTTTTATCCTAATCCACCAAAACTATATAACCGAAAAGCTAAACTCACTGCATTACTTAATGACGCTGAAATACAAAGACAGCTTATTTTCGAACGCAGTAATTATCAGTTTGACTTGAAGAAATTACTGAACATGATGCCTGATGCGAGAACTTTGAACTGTTATGAAAAGACGAATTCTATGTATGCAAAACTGAAAGCATCGCTTTCAAAATTTAATCTGCCGAAACCCTAATAGAATTTTACTGGAATTTCTACTGGAATTCGGTATATAGATAAATGCAGGAACCATCACTTGAAGCTCAGTTTCTAGCAATACTCAAAAACAACGGAGAAGACGATTTGAAGTTGCTGGGCAATGGCGCACAGGGATATGTTAGAAAGGTGGAGCTAGGTAAAAAACATTTCTATGCAGCCAAGGCTTACACAAATAAAGATGAAAACAAAAAGAAAGCCACTTATGAGAGAGAATCAACCGTAACAAAACACATACTGAGAGAATGTAAGAATTACTTGGTCTGTTTTTCAGGTTCAGTCGTATATAATCACAACGGTGTAGATGAATATTGGTTACTCACCGAATTCCTGGATGGATATGTTGAGTTATATAAATTATTGTTTGAAGATAAACACGAACGAAAATTAGATATGAGAATTTACATAGACCTGATAGAAGGATTGAAAGTATTGCACGATAGATTAAAGGTTTGTCACATGGATATCAAACCTGATAATATTTTAGTAAATCTCAAAACAAACAAAATAAAATACATAGATTTTGGATTGGCATGCATTGAAGATAAAATTCCATGTAAGCCCGGAGGAACTCCTGCTTATCTGTGTCCTGAATATTCAAAAATTGTCACGTTTGATGATGCGAAAAAAGCAGACCTGTGGTCTTTAGGCAGCGTTATTTTCACGTGTGAATATTTAAGGACGCTCTTGGATAATCCAGATCGATATTTTGGAGAAAAGCCGGATAGTGGACGCGATCAACATATTAAATCCGCTTTGAACCGATTTGACCATTTGCTTTTTCTAAAGCGAGATAGTTATACTATTAATTTGAAACAATTGATGAACATGGTTCCAGCGAATAGAACCTTGGACGGATTGTACGAGAAAAAACCATCATTTGTTCAACGATTGTTCAGTCGTCCTACGTAAAAAACTAGTCGCTTGCGGGATTCGAACCCGCGACCTTTTCATTAGAAGTGAAAAACGCTTCCTCTGCGCCAAAGCGATGAACATATTCTTTCGATATGACCGGGACTTGCACTGGAATTCTACTGGAATTCTACTGGAGCGTGTACTTAAAAATGGACTGTAGAGAGGTCAACAATAAAACATTGGAGAAGCTCATAGAATTAAAAACGTGGGATGCAGCATGGGATAAAGCTCATGAGGGTGGGAATGGGCTCGTACACTTGATTAACGTTGAAAACAAATGTTTCTATGTAGCGAAACGTGAAAAAAATGTGAACAGTACGTCCATTGACACAGAAGTTGCCATTTTAAAAAAACTTCAACAAAATCCCTATTTTCAATATCTTAAACACACTTTTCGGACTGGAAATGCTGTTTGGATGATCACCGAGAAACCTGACGGTTTTGAAGACTTATTATCATATATAGATAAAAGTAAGAAGTCAACATTCAATCCAACTGCAATGTATAATATGGCTTTGGGATTGAAGACATTGCACGACATGGGGTTTGCACACGGAGACATTAAGCCTGAAAACGTTCTGTATAATGATAAGACACAGGAAATTCGTTTCATAGATTTCGGATGTTCATGTGACGGAAAGGAAATCCTGTGCACACCTGGGGGCACCAAGATATATACTCCGCCAGAAAAGTCTGGTAAAAATCCCTCTGTCGAATCAGTTAAACAATCAGACATTTGGGCACTCGGTGTTCTCATGTATGTATGGGAGTACAAACATTTACCATATGAAAACCTTAGAGATGAGTTTGATTGGATATCGATAAACTATGAAAATCGAAAAAGAGGTGATAATAGCGGGTGGCAAGATATGATAACAAACTGGTGGGATAATAACATATGGGGACAACTGAAAATAAATCCATTCAACCAAGTATTGAAGGACTTGATGATGTCGCAACCCCGATCCCTTGACCTAATAATTACGGCCTATAAACCAAAAGAGACGAAACCAAAAATCTCGTGGATTAATAAGTTTTTTTGACAAATAGAAAATGAGCTGTAAGACGATCGCGGAGAAATTTTTTTTTATGTCTGAGTTTTTGCAAAAAATCAAGGAACATGTGGAAAACAGCAATGGCAGCGAAGAACACACGAACAATCCTTTTGATGTTCTTTATAAAGATAATATTATGTACTTAATATACAAAGAAGAAAAAAATTATAAGGTTGCTCTGCGTAAACAAACAGCAAACGTACGAACTCCGGAAAAATATGAGTGGCGTGATCTAAATCCCGAGTCAATTAGCGAAAACCCGGGTTTCATAAATATCATAGATCCACCTGATAAAGCACTTTGGATATGCTGCTTCTATGTTTATCCACACTTTAGCGCTTATAGAGCGTTACTTTCCGACGATCAACCAAATAAGTTATTCAGAGAAGAAAACAAACAAAAAATTGAAATATTTATTGTTGATCACCTATGCAAAGTGTATGATTTTACGGGAAATGCAAAAATAAGTTACGATATTGAAGTCAATGCGAAACGCACTCAGCAAAAAGAAGTTTGCGTTATATAACGAGTCTTTAAAACATCGCATATTCGCTGACGTCCGTAGACTGCATGTCACGTTGATTGGATGATGCACGACCCAAGAATGCCGCTTGCATGCTTGCTGGAGATTCAAACGTGCGATTGGCCACAAACTTGAGTTGATAAACGAGCGATGATGTCATAAGCACTAGATTTCCTTGAGCGTCAATCTCCAAGTTTTCGTTCGTTGCATTGTTGATGGTTTCCGTGATCGTAGTTGAATCGCGACAAATCGGGCACTGTGGAGCAATGCGTTGCCAGCATGTTGATCCAAGTACATGGTTGCACTTCAAAACGACGACTGTCGTTTCACATTCGAAGCAAATTGGACACTCGTCACACACCGCATAGGTCAGCGTCAGAACACCCGAGTAGGTGGTGCTCAATCGCAAAATAATGTCTTTCGGGTTTTCTTTGACATGTTGCATGGCCTCTCTAGTCGTAAAGAAGGGACGAAATGCCGGAGACATAATGTTTTTGCGCAGAAATTCCAGTCGACGCTTGGCCAACGCATGTCCCTCCTCCATCAGCTCCCAATCCACCCAACGGGCCGCCCATTTTTTCCGACGAAAGTCATCCATCCGCTGAATATCGTTCAGCATGCGCATGGACGACTCGTTCACTTCGCCTTCTTCTAGCATCCACCCGCGAAAACGAATGGCGTAAACTCCTTTCTTGTCACGTCCCAACGCATAATCACGTTCTATCTTCCTATCCA
>Ga0194047_10000496_pt1 | contig 26573 bp, 21 predicted proteins | sample JunL225m_MetaG_2_FD_160070 | JGI IMG/M metagenome (GOLD analysis project Ga0194047, IMG submission 160070) | Anoxic zone freshwater microbial communities from boreal shield lake in IISD Experimental Lakes Area, Ontario, Canada - Jun2016-L221-5m | ecosystem: Environmental > Aquatic > Freshwater... | reverse complement strand
GAGTATAAGAACATCAAACATGGTGATGCTCGGAGCTGGTGCCCCGTTCATCGGTATTGCTGCCGAAACGCTTGAAGCCTCCATAGAGAAGCTTTTTCAGGCAAAAGGGGACGAGATCACCGCCATGAACATCCGGGCATTCCGAACAGGACAAGCATTATCTCAACTTCAAGCGACAGCAACATGATCTGGAATAAACCATACGAGTGTATGGAGCGTGAAAAGCTCCTGAAACTACAGGGAGAACGGGTAGCAACAATGGTAAAAAGAGTCTATGACTCGGTTCCATTTTATCGCACAAGGCTTCAGGAGATGGGTCTTGAGCCCGGAGACATCACCACCATCGACGACCTGAAAAAGCTCCCCTTCACCACCAAACAGGATCTGCGCGACAACTATCCCTTTGGCCTGTTTACGATACCGCAAACAGACATCGTAAGGCTCCATGCCTCCAGCGGCACAACGGGAAAATCAACCGTTGTCGGCTACACCAACAACGATATCCAGATGTGGAGTGAAGTGGTTGCCCGTTCCCTGACCATGGCGGGAGTGGGAACATCCGACATCATTCAGGTTGCCTACGGCTACGGGCTTTTTACTGGCGGTCTCGGTCTGCACTATGGCGCCGAAAAAGTTGGGGCGACGGTTATTCCAATCTCCGGCGGCAATACAAAAAAACAGCTTCAACTCATGGAGGACTTTGGCTCCACGGTACTGGCCTGCACCCCCTCTTATGCCGCCTATCTCGGCGAAGCGCTTGTTGAAGAGAAGATTGACCGCAAGAATATCAAGCTGAAGGCGGGTGTTTTCGGCGCTGAACCTTGGACTGAAGAGATGCGCTCTCAAATTGAGCAGCTCCTCGGCATCAAAGCCTACGACATTTACGGCCTCAGCGAAATCATCGGGCCAGGCGTCTCCATGGAGTGCCACTGCCAGAAGGGGATGCACATTTTTGAAGATCACTTTATCCCTGAAATCATCAACCCGGAGAGCGGCGAAGTGCTGCCTTACGGCGAGCTTGGCGAACTGGTCTTTACCCCCGCAACCAAGGAGGCAATGCCCCTCATCCGCTACCGTACCCGCGACCTTACCCGACTCCACGCTGAGCCGTGCGAGTGCGGCCGCACGCTGGTGCGCATGGAAAAATGCGTAGGCCGCTCCGACGATATGCTCATTATCCGTGGCGTCAACGTCTTCCCGTCACAGGTAGAATCGGTACTGCTTGAGATGAGTGAAACCAAGCCGCACTACCTCCTGGTGGTTGATCGTGAGAACAACCTCGACACCCTCGAAATCAGGGTAGAGATTGAGGAGCAGTTCTTCTCAGACGAGGTAAAAGAGCTTGAGGGACTTCGCAAGCGGATCAAGGCAAATATTTCAAGCATTCTCGGCATCAGTGCAACCATTCGTCTGGTTGAGCCTGGCACCATTGAACGCAGCATGGGCAAAGCTCAGCGAGTCATTGATAACCGGAAACGGTTGTAGGATATACGTGAAACAACGCCCAGGGGGGCGTAGGCAATACGCCCCGCCTGAATCGAGCTATATGGCTTTCTGGTATGGCCTTGCTTTCAGCAACTTCCTTGTGCCATACTTTCTCGATTTCATATTCCAACTCACCGTTCCACCTAATGTGTACATCCAGACTGGCATCAATGGCTTGGCGAACAATGCGCGGGCATTATCGGGAACAGATTGGCCAATGGCAAGTGCCCCTGCGGCTATTTCCAGAGCTTGCCTGATGAGTGCACCCTGTCTTCCAAGCTTGATGAGTGGCTGCGCATGAACCGCTCCCTCGCCCTGCCCAAGGGAAAGCCCACCTATCCACTCAAACCCTGCTGAGCGGGCAAACTCGGCACACACTGCAATCGCATTATCATTTTGGTGGGCCTCCGGAAAGCCGCAATTGACAATGGCAGCAAAACGTGTCTGCTTTGAGTTCCCCTTACAATGCATCACAACATCTTGAAAAACCGAAATAACTGGCATCGGCAGAGTATCCACATAAAGCGGAAAAGCCAGAACAACCAGTTCTGCACTGTCTATTGCCTGAAGCAGCGCTTCCATGCGTTCAGCGGTATTGATCGCCTGATAGAGATAGATCGTTTCCGTTTCAACTCCACGCATCTTGAGTTGTTCAAACAAATAAGAGCCAAGAGATGAAGAGGTGCTTTTCTGCATACGCGGACTTCCAACCAACAGCAGCGCCCGACGAACAGGAGTTGCTGGTTTCGATGAATGTTTGATCATCGGCAGAGTTGTCTCTGCATCCGAATCGTGACGTTCAACCCTGTCAAGACAATAGTCAAGCTGCTCTTTCATCACACTTTCCGGCTGCTTCCGATAGAGGATATCACAAACATGCACCTTTGCATAAAAGTTAATAGAATTGCGCCAGGCCAGATTTCGGAAAATGGATTCAGCCTGCTCATCCGGTTCGTTCAGCCAGCCAATGATAAGGACATTTGGATACTTGTCATATCGTTTCTGATGATGAATCTCCCCATCAATAGTGGTAAAAAATGGCAACGTGTTCTGTATTTGATGATCCACCATCTTCTTGAGCGTCAAGGAGTAACCTCCAAAAGTGATTGGAGTAAGCAAAATAACAAGATCACTTGCAATATATTTTTCAGAAATCTCCTGATGGTCATCAGCAAAAGAGCATTTGCCGGGGCTTTTTAGCCAGCAGAATAAATCGCCCCTGCAGTTGCCGATCTTTTTATCTCGCAAGGTAACCACTTCAGAGTTCCAGCCGCGGGCCGCAATGACTGATTGCAGGGTTGCCACCGAATAACTACCGACATTATCGCCAGCCTGCGACCCGTCAAGAATCAATGTTTTCATGATTACTCCTTTATAAATTGTTTGGCAATTGATTGTAATTCATAGTCATACAGCGCATCGCCGCCCACTCCGAATGGTGGAAGACGACCGCCGATTTCAAGCGACACCAGTCCGTGCACACGACTCCAGACAATCAGGGCGATACCATGCGATACACTATGGTAGTTGCCTGTACAGGAATTTATTGCCGAAAGCTGCGCTTCATACTCGGGCGGTATTCCGGGGAAATTCTCGCTCTTCAGCCGTCCGGCCACACGAAAATCTTCAATCACACTGACCAGTGCGCTGATGGAGCGGGTTGCTGATGGCATAATCTCCTGATGTTGCTGCTCGTAGCCGGGAATGGGAGTACCGAAAATGAGCTGGTAACGCTGGGGATAACTCAGCGCCCATTCACGATAAGCGAGACCAATCGCCCGAAAACGTTCAAGAAGCTGCGCTGGCGGAAAGCTGTCGCGTGCGTTGAGCTGAACATCACCAAAAGAGGTAAACGCATCAATGGTGAGGGCTGTCACCAGAGCATCACGATCCGGAAAATAGTTGTAGATTGCTGGAGCGGTAATACTCAACTCGCGAGCAATTGCGCGCAGCGAAAGGGCGGGTGCCCCAAACTCCGCGATCAGCCTCCATCCCCTCTCCTTGATTGCCTCATGAAGATTAGGAATCTGCTCTTTTTTGTTCGGTCTTGCCATAGTAAACATCCGATTAATCTTACAATGTAAATATACGGTGTAAAATTAATAATTCCAAGAGGGAAAAGAATGGCCCATTTGATCCACCCTAAATCTGATGGCTTCAATCGGTTCTGGCATTAAAGAAACTATATTGCGGTCATCAGTGTTTTCCATGGTGATGCGCTGGTAGGTAATTGTTGGATAATCTCTGGTAATTAAGGCTCTTTAAATGGAGTGTCATGGACGGCAAGGGAATGTACAGTGGCAAAGTTCTTGTCGCAGGGGCTACGGGAAGAACAGGTCAATGGGTTGTAAAACGGCTTTTGCATTACGGTGTACCGGTCAGAGTATTTTCGAGGGATAGGGATAAGGCATTGAGTCTGTTTGGGCACCGTGTTGAGATCGTTACCGGCAAGATTCAAAACACTCTTGATATTGCTCCTGCGGTGGCAGGTTGTGATGCTGTAATTTCTGCACTTGGTTCCAGCTCTTATTCCGGAGAATCTTCGCCAGCCGATGTAGATCGGGATGGGGTGAAGAGGCTGGCTGATGAGGCGGCAAAGGCTGGTGTCAAGCACTTTGGGCTTGTCAGTTCTCTTGCCGTTACCAGGTGGTATCATCCGCTTAATCTTTTTGCCGGTGTGCTGCAAAAAAAATGGGAAGCAGAAGAGCATGTACGGGAAGTATTCACCAAAGAAGGACGTTCATATACCATTGTCCGGCCCGGAGGCTTGAAAGAGGGTGAACCTCTGCAGTATAAGCTTCATGTAGATACCGGTGACCGGTTGTGGAACGGGTTTATCAACCGTTCTGACGTTGCCGAGCTGCTGGTTATAGCATTATGGCTCGTCAAGGCAAAAAATAAAACCTTTGAAGTGGTTAATGACAGTGAGCAACCTCAGGCGGCTCTTGGGCAATACTATGATGCTCTGCCGAAATAAGTTATTCAGCATCCGGGATCCAGATTTTCAATGACTGTGAGCAGAGGCAATTGATTTGATGACAATATCGGTGATGAAGACAATGATGAGGTTGATTATGACGGATACCAGGATATACCATGTCCAGGCAAGTCCGAAATGTTTCAGTACGAAAACAATAGCCATGCTGGCGACGAGACCAGTGGCCAGACTTGCCGTATGAAAGTGGCGCTTGCTTTTGGAGAGCAAAAAAAGTCCCAGAAGCCCTCCATAAGTGAAAGAGGCGATTTCAAGACCAACCATGACAATTGCCTTGTTGCCTGCGTCAAACATGAGCGCAATGATAATCAGCACAATCGCCCAGACGAAACTGATAATCCTTGAAAAGCCGAGAGAGGCCGTTCCGCCCAGAATGTCGTTAACGGTCGAAGAGGCCAGGGCGTTGATGGCTGAACTGTGGGTTGACATGGCTGCTGATAACACACCGGCGATCAGTAAGCCTTTCAGTCCGGCAGGGAGATAGTGAACAATAAAAAAGGCAAATTCCCGGTCTTTTTCCATTGGTGCGCCATGCATGAACACTGAAATCAGTGAGCCAGCAAGAAGAAAGACCGAAAACTGAAAAAAGACAAAAAAACCGCTGCCAATCATTGCTTTTCTTGCTGAGCTGAGATTCTTGCAGCCGAGTACCCGCTGTACCATCATGTAGTCGACCCCATGCGATGAAAGAGAGAGCAGGATTCCTCCGATAAAGGCACTGAAAAAGGTGAGCGGGTTGGTTAAAAAATGAGGATCCGTATTGATAATGTTCAATTTGCCGGAGACGGCCAGTGACATCAGTATCTCGGGCACGCCTTTATCTATGCTGTGAAGAAGAAATACAATGGAGAGAACTCCGCCCAAAAGATAAAGACTGAACTGAAAACTTTCGAGCCAGACAACCGCCTTTATGCCGCCAGACAAGGTATAGACAAGGGTGACAACACCGATAATCATCACCGAGAGCGGAAGCGACCAGCCCGTGACCACCTGCACAACCACGCCAGCGGCAAGAAACCTGATGGCATCGCCAAGGGTTCTGGTAACAAGAAAAACCAGAGCGGCCACTTTTTGCATACCTGTACCAAAACGGATGCCGATAATTTCATAAATCGAACTCACGCCGTGTTTGAAATACATGGGCAGGAGAATGGCACTGACCAGAATTCGTCCAATAATGTAGCCCATAGCAAGTTGCAGGAAACTCCAGTCACCCCGGTAAGCAAGACCTGGAACACTGACAAAAGTCAATACTGACGTTTCTGAGGCGACAATAGAGAGCATTGAAACAATCCATGGCAAGTTATGATTGCCAAGAAAATAGTCGTTGCTGCTTTTGTTGCTTTTTCCATGCCAGAGCCCGAAGAGTGTGTTTCCGAGCAGAAAGAGAATAATGATGGCAAGATCAATGGGCTGCATGGAGTACAAAAAGTTATAATTCGTAAAGGTGAAAGGCCGATTTTCTTTCAGAGAATTCAGCCTCTTCATGCTTCCATGACTCAAGAATGTCGCAGGTATTGCCGTTGTTCAGTATGGCTGTGCGGATGCTGCTGTTTCCTGCAAGAAGATCGAATGCCGGAAAGGTATCGTTGAATTCATACACACCACGCAAGAACTTTAGTTGCTCGGGATAGAGCTCATGGAGAGCTGCAGTCATGGCAACCCCTGTGGCGAACGATCTGAAACGGGAGTGATTGGTGACCTGCAGCCATATACCAGCAATAATTTCTCCGCAGAACTTGTGAAATGTCGGTTTGAACCATACTGGACGAAAGAGAATCCCTTCGAGTCGGTATGAAGCGCAGCGTTCGGCAAGGTCATAGGGTTTTATAAATGGTGCACCGGAAAGCTGAAACGGGGTAGTCGTTCCTCTTCCTTCAGAGACATTAAGCCCTTCAAACAGGCACATACCTGGATAAACCTCGGCCGTGGCAAAGGTAGGCATGTTCGGTGATGGAGGAATCCAGGGAAGTCCTGTTTCATGAAACAGCATAGAGCGTTGCCACCCTTCCATGGTGGCGACACTGAGGTTGACATCAAGTTTCTTGAAGTCACGATAGAAGAGAGCCAACTCTCCAGCCGTCATGCCGTGCCGCACCGGTGCCGGAAAAACGCCTACAAATGAGCTGAATGTCAGGTCGAGAAGAGGCCCTTCGACAATGGTTCCTCCAAGAGGATTCGGGCGATCGAGCACCATGATTTCGATGTCCCTACCCGAAACAGCTTCCATACAAAGTGCCAGTGTGTTGAGGTAGGTATAATACCGGGTACCGATATCCTGAATATCGAAGAGAAGAAGGTCAAGATTATCCAGTATCGTTTTATCTGGCATGAGTGTTTTGGCAGAATCACCGTAAAGACTGACAATTTCACAACCAGGTTCGGGCTGATACCCGACGGCGACCTGATCCTGTTCGGTACCGAATAGTCCGTGTTCGGGAGAAAAAATCTTTTGTATATGAATACCTTTTTCTTTCAGCACGTCCCATGAGTACTTAAGTTCAGAGGTAACGGATGTTTGATTGACAATCAGTCCAATATTTCTGTGTCGGATGCTGTCAGTATTCCTGATCAGGATGTCGAGACCTGTTGCTATCATCAGTTCGTATTATCTTGTTTCAGTTCTTCGATGACTGTTGTACTGTAGGGATCGACAATGGCATTGACAAGAGTTTTTCCGGCTTTAACCTCTACTCCCGGCAAAAGCACCGAATTCCTGATGGTACAATGTTCTCCGATGCGGCAACCTCTTCCGATAACTGAGTCCGAAATCTCAACATTGGAACTGATAAAGGCTTCTGGAGAGATCGCTTGCGGGCGCATTCCCAGTGTATGGGTCATTGTTTCGGAAAGATCGTTAATGGCAGATGCTGCATTGATATTTGCATGCCAGTAACTTTGCATGGTGCCGATATCCATCCATAATCCTTTATGCTGGTAGTAGCTGAGGCCGCCGTTATCGATAAGTCCTGTAAATCCTGTATCGACAATTCCTGAAAACTCTGCTTTCATAAAACGGAAGATGTCTGGACTAAGAACCGCCGTCCCTGTATAAATGAATGAGGAGACGAGGCCGGTATGTCGCCGGTTTTTGAAATCTTTGATTAAGCCGTCTTCTACGCCGATGTAACCGATAGAAGAGGCATCTGGTGTTTCATACAGGGTCAGGGTGCCTGGCTGACCTGACTTTTTATGATGCTGAAGAAGTGCGGTGAAGTTAATATCGGTAACAATATCACTGTTGACCAGAAGAAACTCATCCGAACCGAGGAGATGTTCGCATTTTTTCAGGCCCCCCCCCGTTCCGAGAATTACTGGCTCTTCCGAAAAGGAGATATCAAGCCCAGGCAAATTACTCGCAATAATAAAGTTTTTGATTGCATCGGCATGAGAGTGGATGTTGCAAATAATCTCTTGAATTCCAGCATGCTTCAACAAACATAACGTGTAAAAAAGAGAGGGGATATTGAGAATCGGAATCAGTGGTTTCGGGATATGATTGGTCAAGGGGCGCAGACGGGTGCCAAGGCCTGCGGCAAGGACAAATGCTTTCATGATGTTGCCCCATCAAGAAGAGGGCGCAAGATTTTTCCCGCAGCCTTCAGTTCTGTTCTTGTTTCGATATAATCAGGAATATAGGCGAGTGTTGGCGCTATTGAGTGTTCGAAGGCATTGTTTTTTTTAACTCTGGTTTGGTAACAGAAGGTGCCAATGGCCTTGATATTTCGTTGAAAAGCCATAAGATCAAAATAAAAAAGGTATTCGTCGAAACTCATGATGCTCAGATCGTGAAGACGAAGAGTATTATAGTGATAAGCTTTTAATTCTTCGGTCAGCAAAGGGTCGAGCTTGATATAAGAATCCCTTATCAGGGAAACGGCATCATATTGCGGAAGGCCCATACGAGCATCCTGAAAGTCAATAATCACCGGTTTTTCTTTGTAAACAAGAATATTACGGCTGTGAAAATCCCGATGGTTCAGCACAAAGTGCCGGGGCTTGAAAAGAAGCTCTGCAATGGTTTCAAACTCACGGCGTAATGCGCCGATGAGTTGCTGGTCGAAAGCTGAAGCAAAGTAGTCGATCAGGCCGTGCTCAATAAAGAAATCAAACTCAAACATGAGTTTTTCCTTGTCAAAACTTCTGTTGAAAGGGATATTGGTTTTTTCCCCATCAATAGTCTGAAGTTGTACGAGGATATCAATGATCCCCCGGTACAAGAGATGGATGGCCTCTTCTTTTTCTGACCCGAAAAGGTTCTGAAGGAGCAGATCGCCGCAATCCTCAAGAAGCAGGAGCCCTTTATTGGCGTCAATGGCCTTGACTGCCGGAATCGGAATATTATGCCTCAACAAGAGTTCGTGCATGACCAGAAACGGGTAGTCAATCGCTGTTGATGCTTCAAATGCCGGATCATAACAGGCTACAAAGGTGCCATTCGTCCCGACGACCCTGAAATACTGACGACTTGACGCATCGCCCTGTATTTTTGTGATGGAAAGGGGTTGGCCGCAACAGGTATTGAAAAGAACGGCGATATATTCCTTGATGGTCATACGGCAATAATATCCTGTCTGCCTCGTTTTCAAGTAAAGAAATAAGCTTCAGAGCATATAATAACAAAAAAAAAGCACCCTGTGCTTTACGCATAAGGTGCTTTTTTTAAAAACGTCATGCTTACTTTTTAGGTGCAATGGCAGAAGAGAGGTTCTGCAAGATCTGGTTAAGTGCGGAGATGACATTTCCAACAAGATCTGTGGCAGTTTTACCAAGAGGCTCTGCAAGCTGTGCAGCATTCTTGATCCCGTTGTTCAAAAGCTCAACCTGCTGCTGGGCAAGTTTCCCAAGGGTATCAAGAAGATTACTGATGGCACCCGATACGTCGTTGTTTGTTCCGTTTGACATGGCTATTATTGTTTTTAGGGTTAATAAGAAAACAAGTGTTTCAAATTGTTGTACGTACCTTTTACGGATTTTACCGAAATTTAAGACTTTTACAACTGCAGAGCAAATGTAAAAACAAGGGTTTTTATCCCCCACTTGATCAGGAAGGGATACCGGAGAGCCGGGTGGTTCGTTTTACCAAGCGGACAACCTCTCCTATCCAAAGAGTTAACGATGTTGATGCAATTATTATTACCCAATCCCGGAAGGTCAAGGGAACGGTTCTAAAAACATCACCACCAAACTGGACGATAAGGAACTGACCAAATAATATTATAAATGCAACGATGATGAAACCAACGCTTTTGGACAGATCACTGAAGGCTGATTTTCCGGTACCAAAAGCTTTGGCATTGAACATGTTCCAAAACTGCAGCATAACAAATATCGTAAAAAACATGGAAAGATTATATGGGCTGATACTTCCATTCGTTTCCGTAAAGAAAAAAAGTGTACCAAGTAACAGTGCGACAAAAATAAAGCCAACTGACAGTATAGAAAAACGCATTTCCGGTGTAATAATAAAGTCGTCATTTTTGCGAGGTTTATCCTCCATAACACGATTTTCAGGAGGCAAGGATGCTAACACCCCTGCGGCAAACGTATCCATTATAAGATTAATCCATAACATTTGTATAACGGTCAATGGCAATTCCTGACCGAAAATTGAGCCAAAAAAAACTATTGTGAGAGCGGCTACATTAATAGTCAACCGTTTTTTTTGCCTGTAGGGGATTGCAATTGCTTGCTATTGTGAAGATATGCCAGGCGCAATCTTCCCTTGAAATATTGACTTAAGCGGGGTCGGGATTCTTGTAAAGTCGAAAAAGACTTATATTGCCACCGTTTGGAGATTGGGCTGTTGCAGAAAAACGTGTTATTCCAGCATTTTATAACTTAAGCCCTATGATGGACGTTACGTATTGCATGGAATTGGCTTTTCGGGAAGCGATCAAGGCTTTTGAACGAAAGGAGGTTCCCGTGGGGGCTGTCGTGCTCGATAGTAGTGGTCATGTTATCGGCAGGGGGTATAATCAGGTTGAAGCTCTTTGCGATGCTACAGCACATGCTGAGATGATTGCGTTGACCTCGGCCATGGCAACGATCGGCAGCAAGTATCTTAAGGATTGTACCCTTGCCGTTACCCTTGAGCCTTGCCCGATGTGTGCCGGAGCTATCGTTAATGCAAAGGTCGGGAGGGTTATTTTCGGGGCTTACGATCCAAAAATGGGAGCGTCAGGTACGGTTATGAATGTGACAGGGTGCCAGCAGCTCAACCATCAGCCGGAAGTCTTCGGCGGCATTATGGAGAACAAATGCCAGAATCTGTTAAAAGATTTTTTCCGGGAACTCCGTCAAAAGAATTGATGACAGGATTATCCATTCTCTTTGAGAATATGCTTCAGCGAGCTCGCCAAATGTGACACAATATCCTGTGCCATGCCACTTCCGGTTGAAGGAGGTTGTATGGTATCAAGGCTGTCCATTCCGGCTTTTTTCACGGCTTTGCTGATGGTGACCGACAAAATCGGGTTACACTCCCGGATAATCTCTTTCAGCATGAATGATGCCTCAAACATGCTTTGCCGAATGATCTCTTTTTTCTCCTCTTTGGTCGTGATCTGACAGTGCCGGGTTGCTATAATACCGGCAAGGCATGTGAGGTAGGTGTTTGTCGCACCTGCCAGAAAGAGGTTGAGAAAAAACGGAGTCAGCAGGTTACCGCCCGGTAGCAGTGACGAGAGAGTATTGCTGAACGATGACTGTATAATAGGCTTTATATGTTCCGGAATGTCTTCTTTTTTAAAGTCTGAAAGCGGCAGGCACTCATAGACGGAACGAACAAGATCTATGAATTCCCTGAGATGCTGTTTGCGGTTGTGTATGCAGTAAACATTCCATAACACCTTGAAGTTGTTGAGAATGGAGGTGGTTGTACCATAAGAGGTGTTCTGGGCAAAAGCTCCCACAAAAAAGTTTTTTGTAGCAATCTGCCGGGTCATGTTGAGCGAGTCAACATCAAGAAGCTTGAGGTTGGTACGCAGCCAACGCTGATCTTTTTGACTTTTTGATGGATCAGGGTGCATGGGATGAACCGGCAACCGTCTGGCAAGATGGCTCACATAAGCTGCCAAAAGCTTTGAATTTTCATCTTCAGGCAGCTCCGGAGTTTTCGGAACAGAAAAAAGATTGAACCCGGTATATAGGGCGGAGAGAATGATGACTGAGCTGAACAGAAGAAAAAGTGATCCTGCGTAAGGGTGCCAGGAACGGAGAAGGGCGGCGGCCACACTTAACTGGTTAACAACAAAAACAACCACGATCAGAATGACTGCAACAAGTGCGGCATAGACAAATATGGCTGCTTTTCGTTTCATGCAGTTTCTCTCTCCGGAAGTTTGATGGCGTGGTCGCTGCTGAATTGATAGTCACGAAAAATATCCTCGGCTTTTGGAAGCTGCCATTGCCCGTTCGCCAGACGGTTTGTTGTCTCCTTGAGGCGATAGGTTGTATGACCGCATGTCCAGCAATCGTAATTAGCCATGCCCGTACAAAGGCAGGTTTTTTCTTTTACGGCAAGTGGCTCCCCCGATTTTCTCTCGGCAAGTGCTGCGTAATAAGCATCAATATAGGTACACTTCCCGCTGTTTTCAAGCAGGTAACCGAGTCCTTCACAATTCGGTTTTATAGCATAGCGAAGGGTGGGTGATTCGGTGAGCATCCGCATGGGATAGCCGGTGGTTGAGGCCATATTGACGACAATGTCTTCTTCCCTTGCGTTGATATAATGCTGTTTGACGCTGGCTGGCAGGCCAGCCTCCCTGCTGATGGTAAAGCGGGTTGCAACCTGCACTCCTGCCGCTCCCATTTGGAGATAGTCTACGGCATCAGTTCCAGTAAAAATGCCTCCCGCAGGAATGACCGGAATGTTCAGTGCCTCTTTTTTCAGAAAAGCGAGTACTTCGGTAAAAATTGTTTTGAGATCGAAAGTGTGCCAGTCTTCTGGTCCAAAACCGAGGTGACCACCGGCAAGTGGACCTTCAACAATGATATAATCAGGTAGTCTGTTCAGACGTATTGCCCGTTTCAGAAAAATGGAAAGCGCTCTGACCGAAGAGATGATAATACCGATTTTTACATCCCTGAACCGTGGGTGATCCTGAATAAGATCAAGCGTTCGGAGATTGAGTCCGGCAGCAAGCGTCAATCCGTCAATGCCGGCATCCATTGCTGCGGTAAGCCTGATCTTCAGCGTCGGTACGCTGTTGTTCATGGTCAATTTCTCCATGCAGTTCAGAAAAATAGCTCCGTTACCTGTTTTTTGGGATATAGTGTGCTCAATATACTTTTTTTGTGCTTCAGCAAGTTCGTCAAGATCAAACAGTACTGCGGATTTATCGGGATTGTTATGGTATTGGAGGTATTTTTTTCTTTTACGACTGACAAACGTCGTGTTCAATATCCTGTCGCAGACATAGGTGACCAGAGCATCGGAAATATGGCCTATTCCACCAAGTTTTTCCGCCGCAAGAGCGAGTTCGGTTGTTGAAATATTGACACCCATGCCGCCAATAATGATGGGGACATATTCTTTTCCGCCCAACTGTAACCTGAAATTGTCTACGTTCATTGTTGTTTTTATCGGTATAAGAGCATTTACAGATCATCATTACCACTGAGAACAGGGAGGAAGGTATACTCCTGGTCATCTCACATCCTGCGCCAAAAATTACCTAAGATATCATATTTCGATTTATAAATCTACAGACAATTCCAGGAAAAACCCCTCCTTTTTATCTATTCGCTTTATTCTGAAGTAAACTTTCGCGCTCTTGAGTGGATGAAGTTTGAGAAAAGGTGCAGAGAATATTAAATTGCGGGCCAAACAAGGTGGAATGAATAATTCCCGGAATAATCAACATCCTGAAAACAGTGGCGAAACTATGATAAAACTTGTCTTATTGCGGCATGGGGAAAGTCAGTGGAACCGTGAGAACCGTTTTACTGGCTGGTACGACATTGATCTGACCGAGCAAGGCAGAAAAGAAGCCGCAAACGCAGGCAAATTGCTTCGGGAGGGAGGATTTGTTTTCGATGTCGCGTATACCTCAGTTCTGAAACGAGCTATCAGGACGCTTTGGAGTGTTCTTGATGAAATGGATCTGATGTGGATTCCTGTCTTCAAAAGCTGGCGGTTGAATGAGCGTCATTATGGAGCTCTACAGGGACTCAACAAGTCCGAGACCTCTCAAAAGTATGGTGAAGAGCAGGTACTGGTCTGGCGGAGAAGTTATGACACTCCACCTCCATCGCTGGAGAAGAGTGATGAGCGCTATCCAGGTTCTGAGCCCCGGTATGCCGATCTGAATAAAGAAGAGATTCCCTTGAGTGAATGCCTGAAGGATACTGTAGAGCGTTTTTTACCAATATGGCATGAGACGATTGCGCCTGAAATTCGTAAAGGAAAGAAGGTTATTATTGCCGCTCATGGAAACTCTCTGCGTGCGCTGGTCAAGTACCTCGACAATATCTCCGAGGAGGATATTGTCGGCGTGAATATTCCTACCGGGATTCCGTTGGTCTATGAGCTTGACGACAACCTCAAGGCTTTGAAAAGTTATTATCTCGGTGATCAGGAAGCCCTGAAAAAGGCCGTCGATGCTGTTGCCAGCCAGGGGAAAGCATAGTTCGACGGGTATATTTGATTTAGGCTACTATATTGCTGAAAAACATTTATACTCAGCCTCAGGGTCCTTCGTTTGCTTTTTTTTGAAACTGTTTGAAAAGTTGTGCCTGAAAATATGAACGTTACGTTAAATGCTGGCCTCTATGATCCTCAGTTTGAGCATGATGCTTGCGGTGTAGGGTTTGTTGCCCATATCAAAGGCATCAAGTCTCATGACATTGTAGAGCAGGGGTTAAGGATCAATGAAAACCTGAAACATCGCGGAGCAAGCGGATGTGAAAAAAATACCGGTGATGGAGCAGGAATTCTTCTTCAGGTACCAGACAAGTTCCTGCGCATGGTCTGTTCTGAAATAAATGTCGATCTTCCCCTTGACAACCGTTACGGTGTGGGAATGCTCTTTCTGCCGCCGGATATATCCCAGAGGCGTGCTATAGAGGATATTTGCCGTCAGATGATTCAGGCCGAGGGCCAGAAGTTTCTCGGGTTCAGAAAAGTTCCTACCTGCAACGATTCACTTGGTAACACAGCCCGTTCCCAGGAGCCAGTAGTCAAACAGCTCTTTGTCGGTTGGGGAAAGGATACGCTTTCGGATCTCGAATTTGAACGCAAGCTCTATATCATCCGTCGTCGCATTACCAAAAGGGTGAAATATACCGCAGGTCTTCTTGGAAGCAGTTATTTCTATATTTCAAGTCTTTCCGGCAGGACGATTGTTTATAAGGGTATGCTTCTGCCAGAGCAGGTAGGGCTGTTTTACCCTGAGCTGCATGATCCTGACATGGAGAGTGCCATTGCCATGGTTCACTCCCGTTTCAGTACAAATACGTTCCCGAGCTGGGACAGGGCGCATCCCTATCGCTTTTTGAGTCATAATGGAGAGATCAATACGCTCAAGGGTAACGTCAACTGGATGAAGGCGAGGGAGAAAAATATTGAGTCGAAAGTGTTTGGAAGTCAGCTTGAAAGTATTAAGCCGGTAATTCTGGAAGATGGCAGTGATTCGGCTATCCTCGACAATGCCTTCGAGTTTCTTGTGCTGTCAGGTCGGTCAATGGCTCATGCTGCCATGATGATTATTCCCGAACCATGGTCTGGCAATGATGCGATTTCCCCGGAGAAAAAAGCGTTCTACGAGTATCACAGTTGTCTTATGGAGCCGTGGGACGGCCCGGCGTCAGTAACCTTTACCGATGGCGTGCAGATCGGCGCGGTTCTTGACCGTAATGGACTTCGTCCTTCGCGGTATTATATCACCAAAGACGACCTTGTCATCATGGCTTCCGAGGTCGGTGTGCTTGATATTGCGCCAGAACGGATTCTCAAAAAAGACCGACTCCAGCCGGGTCGCATGTTTCTGGTCGATACAGCCCAGGGACGCATTATTTCCGATGAAGAGATCAAGCAAACCATTGCCAGTGAAAAACCTTATGGCGAATGGATTAAGCGAAATATTATTGATCTGGAGGCGCTGGCCGATCATCCGCAGATGAAAAATCCTGATGAAGAAAAGTACAGTCTGACTGCTCGTCAGAAGGTGTTTGGCTATACCCAGGAAGATATCAGCCTGCAGATAAAGATTATGAGTGAAAAAGGGGTGGAGCAGGTCGGCTCAATGGGTAATGACACCCCTCTTGCGGCTTTCTCCAACAAACCGAAGCTGCTTTACGATTATTTCAAACAGCTTTTTGCCCAGGTGACCAATCCGCCGATTGATTCGCTCCGCGAGGAGCTTATAACCTCCACCACGGTCATGCTTGGTACGGAAGGAGAGTTGCTCGAACCCTCAGAGATGAATTGCCGACGCATTCGCTTGCCCCATCCGATCTTGACGAACCAGGCTCTTGAAAAGATTCGCGGAATTGACAAGCCCGGTTTCAGGGCGGTTACTCTTCCTATATTTTATGACGTAGCCCAAGGCGGCAAGGGCATTGAAGCTGCCATGCAGGATCTCTATCGACAGTCCGAGCAGGCGGCGAGCAAAGGTGTCAATATCATTATTCTTTCCGACAAGGGGGAGTTGGAGGGTGACCGCGCTCCAATTCCTGCTCTGCTTGCTGTTTCCGGTCTGCACAATTTTCTCATCAATGCCGGTATCAGAACAAAGATCGGTCTGGTGCTTGAATCTGCCGAACCGAGAACGGTACACCATTTTGCCATGCTCATCAGTTATGGTGTTGGTGCCGTGAATCCCTATATGGCGTTTGAAACTATCCGTTCGCTGGTTTCGTCGGGCCGTATAAAACTGGAGGAAAAGGTTGCCGTCAAAAACTATATCAAGGCCGCTGTCAAAGGTGTGGTGAAGACCATGGCAAAAATGGGGATTTCAACCATCCAAAGCTATCGCGGAGCCCAGATCTTTGAGGCTGTTGGTCTTAATACCCAGCTTGTTGATGCCTATTTCACCCGTACGCCAACCCGCATTGAAGGTATTGGTCTTGATGTTGTTGCAGAAGAGGTGCACAGACGTCACGAAACGGTTTTTCCTCCAACGGGCAACAAGGTTGATCGCGGCCTTGATGCCGGCGGCGAACGCAAATGGCGACATAACGGTGAATATCATCTTTTCAGTCCGGAAGCAATCCATTTTCTGCAGCACTCCTGCAGAACAGCAGATTATGATCTTTTTAAACAATACGAAAACCTTATTGACGACCAGAGCGAGCATCTTTGCACTATCCGCGGCTTGATGGATATCAGGTTCAGCGATCAGGCGGTGCCGATAGAAGAGGTTGAGCCGATTGAGGCAATTCTGAAAAGGTTCAAGACCGGTGCCATGTCCTACGGCTCTATCAGTCAGGAGGCCCATGAAACTCTTGCCATTGCCATGAACAGGCTGGGGGGAAGGAGTAATACCGGTGAAGGCGGTGAAGATCCGGCGCGCTTCATCAAGGATGCCAATGGCGATTCAAGAATGTCGGCAATCAAACAGGTTGCCTCAGGAAGGTTCGGTGTTACCAGCGAATATCTTGCCAGTGCCAATGAGATACAGATCAAGATGGCACAGGGCGCAAAACCTGGTGAAGGGGGACAGCTTCCAGGCTCAAAGGTCTATCCATGGGTTGCAAAAGTGCGTCACTCAACACCTGGTGTCGGGCTTATTTCGCCGCCGCCCCATCACGATATCTATTCGATTGAGGATCTGGCACAGCTTATCCATGATCTGAAGAACGCGAATTCCAGTGCGCGTATCAACGTCAAGCTGGTTTCGACTGTTGGAGTGGGAACGATCGCGGCCGGTGTCGCCAAAGCCCATGCGGATGTTGTGCTCATCAGTGGCCATGATGGCGGAACCGGCGCATCGCCAGTTTCAAGCATCATGCACGCAGGTATGCCGTGGGAGCTGGGCCTTGCAGAAGCGCACCAGACCCTTGTGCTGAACAACCTGCGCAGTCGTATTGTTGTGGAGGCTGATGGCCAGTTGAAAACAGCACGGGATATTGTTATCGCGGCCATGCTTGGTGCCGAGGAGTTTGGTTTTGCTACAACAACTCTTGTGGTGATGGGATGCATCATGATGCGCTGCTGCCAGGACGATTCCTGTCCAGTCGGTGTTGCTACCCAGAACCCGGAACTGCGCAAGCATTTCAGGGGAAAACCAGAACATGTGGAAAACTTCATGCGCTTTCTTGCAGAAGGAGTGCGTGAGTATATGTCGCGTCTTGGGGTGCGTAACCTCAACGAGCTTGTCGGACGGACCGAATTGCTCAGTATGAAGAAATCTGTCCATCACTGGAAAGCGCAGGGAATCGATCTTTCCAAGATTCTCCACCAGGCAGAGGTTGGTGAGAATGAAACACGATATTGCACCATCAAGCAGGAGCACGGTCTTGACGAGAGCCTCGATCGTACAACATTGCTCTCTTTGTGCAAGCCAGCGATTCAGAACAAGGAAAAAGTTTTCACTACTCTTCCCGTCAGAAATACCAACAGGGTCGTCGGTACCATTGTTGGCTATGAAGTGACCAAAGCGCATGGTGCAAAAGGATTGCCGGATGATACGATTCACCTGAAATTTATCGGCTCTGCCGGTCAAAGCTTCGGAGCATTTATTCCCCAGGGGATGACTCTTGAACTTGAAGGTGATGCCAATGACTATGTTGGCAAGGGACTTTCAGGAGGCCGGATTATTGTGTATCAGTCCAAAGGCTCCACTTTTGTGCCGGAAGAAAACATCATCATTGGCAATGTGGGCTTTTATGGAGCTACCTCCGGAGAGGCCTATATCAGGGGCATGGCCGGAGAGCGCTTTTGTGTGCGCAACAGCGGTATGCTGGCTGTGGTTGAGGCTATTGGCGATCATGGTTGTGAATACATGACTGGCGGAACCGTGGTCATTCTCGGTAAAACAGGCAGAAACTTTGCTGCCGGGATGTCGGGCGGTGTGGCTTATGTGTACGATGTTGATGGTACCCTTGAGAGCAATTGCAACCATGACATGGTGGCTCTCTCTTCAATTGATGATCCGAGGGAGCGAGCAGAACTTCAGTCCATGATTAAACGGCATGTCGGCTATACCGGAAGCGACCTGGGACAATCTATTCTTGATGACAGGGATGCTTTTCTCAAGCGATTTGTTAAAGTCATGCCCCATGATTACCGCCGTGCTCTTGAGGCCATGAAAGAGGTCGAGGCTGCAGGGCTTAGTGGCGACGAAGCGGTTATGGCAGCATTTCATAAAAATATTAACGACCCGGCACGAGTTTCAGGGAATTGATACCGGAAAAGATTAAATCATTGATATGGGCAAAGTTAAGGGTTTCATGGAGTATCAGAGAGCATTGCCTGCTGACAGAGAGCCTCTGGAGAGAATAAAAGACTGGCAGGAGTTTCACAAGAAAATGGCTCCTGAGAATTTACAGAAGCAGGGTGCCCGTTGTATGGATTGCGGTACACCGTACTGCCATACGGGGTTTATGCTGAGCGGTATGACGAGCGGTTGCCCGATCCACAATCTTATTCCCGAGTGGAACGATTATATCTATAACGGGTTTTGGCGCGAGGCATACGATCGGCTGATAAAAACCAATAATTTTCCGGAATTTACAGGAAGGGTTTGTCCTGCTCCGTGCGAAGGCTCCTGTGTGCTCAGCATTATTGAACCACCAGTTACCATCAAGAATATTGAGTGTTCGATTATAGAGCATGCGTTTGCTGAAGGGTGGGTTGAACCGAAACACATTCTCCACAGAACAGGAAAACGGGTAGCTGTCGTGGGTTCAGGCCCTGCGGGGCTTGCCTGCGCTGACCAGCTCAATAAAGCGGGCCATAATGTGACCGTGTTTGAGCGGGATAATCGTTTCGGCGGCCTTATGATGTACGGTATTCCGAACATGAAGCTCGACAAAAAGGTTGTGGTGGAGCGCCGTATTGGACTGATGAAGCTGGAGGGAATCCGTTTCATGGAGAACACTGAGGTTGGCAGAGACTATCCGGCAGACAAGCTCCTTGAAGAGTTTGATGCTGTTGTGCTTTGTACAGGCGCTACAAAACCCCGCAATCTTGCAGAAGAGGGGCGCGAATTGCCTGGCATCTATTTTGCCATGGATTTTCTCCGCTCCAGCACGAAAGCCCTGCTTGACGGAAGTGCTCCAGCACTTTCAGCTTTCGATAAAAATGTTATTGTTATTGGAGGCGGCGACACCGGTACCGATTGTGTCGCGACTTCACTCCGCCAAGGGTGCAAAAGTGTTCGGCAGCTTGAAATTATGCCGAAACCCCCTCTCAATCGCCAGCTTGATAATCCCTGGCCCGAATGGCCGAAAACCTTCAGGGTAGATTATGGACAGGAAGAAGCTGCGTTGGTGCAGGGAGATGACCCGAGAAAATACTCCATGATGACCAAAAAGTTTCTTGCTGACGAAAATGGTGCACTGCAAGCGGTCGAGGTCTCCAGAGTGGAATGGGTTAGAGACAATGGTCGTTTTGCGCCTCAACCTGTTCCTGGCACTGAACAGATTATTCCTGCAGAGCTTGTGCTGCTTGCCATGGGGTTTATCGGGCCAGAGGAGCATCTGCTGCAGCAGCTTCAGGTGATTCAGGACGAGCGATCAAACATTAAGGCGACCGACAAAACATTTCACACCAATCGTGACAGAATTTTTGCCGCCGGTGATGCCCGCCGGGGTCAAAGCCTTGTGGTGTGGGCAATTCACGAGGGCAGAGCTGCTGCGCGTGAGTGTGACCGGTTTCTTATGGGCTACACCAGTCTTCCGTAAACAATTACTTAACCAGAGGGGGATTTATGGAACAGCAAAAACTCAGGGAACTCCTTGATACGCTCCACCGGGAGCTTGAACAGGTGGAATCCATTGATGAAACCACTGAAGTTGTTCTGTCGAATCTCAGGGCAGATATGCAGAGATTACTGGCCGAAAAAGCTGACACTCTCCACGAGGATGAATCGCTTGTGGAACGCATGAACGAGGCACTCGACCACTTTGAGACCGATCACCCCAAACTGAGCTTGACCATTCAGCATATCCTGGATAGTCTGGCAAAGATGGGGTTTTAGGTATTATCTTATTAATCTGACGGAAAGCATGTTTGTTTCATGACGAGAGAACGAGAACCGGGAAGAGGGAAAACAAGAGGTGACAACGGCACTAATGATCAGGTATACTGCTCATTTTGCGGTAGAAGTGCCCAGGAGGTCAACAGCATGATTGCAGGCCCGAAAGCATTTATATGCGATCGCTGTATTAAAACATCATACGAGATCCTGCGTAAAGAGGTCAATTCGATGCAGCAAGCAGAACGGGTTAAGGAGCAGCCGTTTCAGCCTCGCCTTGCAAGTCCCAAAGCTATCATGGATTCTCTTGACCAGTACGTTGTTGGGCAGGAAATAGCCAAAAAGTCACTTTCGGTAGCGGTCTACAACCATTACAAGAGGATTGATTCGCAGGAATTGAAGGATGAACAAGATGATGTTGTTATTGAAAAAAGCAATATTCTGCTCATAGGGCCGACCGGCACCGGAAAGACCCTCCTTGCCCAGACGCTTGCCAATTTGCTTGAAGTGCCTTTTTCAATCGTTGATGCCACCTCGCTGACCGAAGCGGGATATGTCGGTGATGACGTTGAAACTATTCTTGCCCGGTTGCTCCATGCTTCCGATTTCAATCTGGAACGGGCGGAGCGGGGCATTATCTATGTTGATGAGATTGATAAAATTGCCCGCAAATCTGCTAATGTCTCTATTACCCGCGACGTTTCCGGAGAAGGAGTTCAGCAGGCTCTTCTGAAAATTCTTGAAGGTGCGGTCGTCGGTGTTCCGCCGAAAGGAGGACGCAAACATCCTGAACAGCAACTGATCAACATCAACACCAGGAACATCCTCTTTATCTGCGGAGGAGCGTTTGAGGGCCTCGATCGGCTTATTGCCAAAAGAGTCTCAAAATCCTCAATGGGATTTGGTGCAAAGGTCAAAACAACCCATACCGGTTATGACCCGGAGATACTCAAACTTGTTACCCAGGATGACCTGCACGACTACGGCCTTATTCCTGAATTTATCGGTCGTCTTCCCGTGATTTCGACTCTTGAAATGCTCGACGAAAAGGCGTTGCGCAACATCCTTGTTGAACCGAAAAATGCCATTACCAAGCAGTACAAAAAGCTGTTTGAAATGGACGGCGTGGAACTCGAATTTACCGAAGAGGCGCTTGACAAGGTGGTGCAGATAGCCATTGACCGTGGAACAGGAGCCAGAGCTTTGCGTTCGGTGCTCGAAAATGTTATGATTGATATCATGTTTGAGATTCCGTCAATGAAAAACACTCACAAATGCCGCATTACGGCCGACACCATAGAGAACAAAGCTCTTCCGGAATATTCTTCCGGTGATGGGAAAAAGAAAAAAACTGCATAAAGCGCTAAATCAGCACTCAGCGTTTTGTGTTTTATCATTGAAAGCCTATATTGAAGGCCTTTTAACGCAGGGGCGATTAGCTCAGTTGGTTAGAGCGCTACATTGACACTGTAGAGGTCAGAAGTTCGAATCTTCTATCGCCCACCACATCGATAAAAAGCACGGAGTGTCTGTGCTTTTTTGTTTTATAGAAGCGGGGATGCGTCGGCAACATGCGACAAGGACCATGTATTTTGTTTTCCTGAAATGTGATACGCCGAACTGACAGTATGTTGAAACGGTCGTTAGCGCACAAATAATGAAAATCAAGTGCTGAACATCACCTGCGCTCCCCTTATATTAAATTATTTTTTTGTAATACGCTGTGATAATTATATTGTGTTCTTGCAGAAAGGTAATGCACATCGAACAATAAAACATTTAATGGAGTAAAAATGCAGACTATTTATGCTGACGGTATTGCCAACATTACACTGATTGATGGTGTTATTCGTGTTGATCTTGTCAATATCACACAGATTGAAAAAGAGAAAGCCAATATTCGTCCTGTTGGCGCACTGGCGATGTCAGTTCCCGCAATGCTTCGTACTCACGAGCAGCTTTCACAGGCGATCAATAAAATGGTTGAGGATGGCATTCTGAAAAAGAATGATACCACTCAGACGATTACTGATGGTGCGATTTCTGAGTAATATATACCGTTCTTGCGCGCACCACTCCTGATTGGGCTGAGTGGAGCGCGCGAGACAGTCTCTCTCTTTTACTGTCGGGGATCCGGTGAAGTCAAAACCTTGATGTTGTTGAGCTCTGGCGACTAATTTCTTTTGGACAGTGATATTGCCAACTCCATCCCCGTCTTCTGCCACAAGCCTTTTTACTTCGATCGGAATCAGCACCATTGATCCTCTGCTCAACGAATTCTTCAAAAAGTGGAGCACGGGCTCTTACTCCCAGATAGCGCTCGCCGTTACGGAAGTCGCCGAGACCAGACGTAATGTCGGAGACTTTCGTTTCGCATTTTCCTCTGCTGCCAGCAACGATATCATGATTGCTTTCAGCGAAACTATACAGAAAGTCATATTTTGGAAGAGCGGGACTGGAATCAACGAGATGACGCGCGCTTGCTTCAATAGATGCTACCAACTGTTGACGGTTCGTTAGGGATGTCCATGTTTTCAAGAGGTTACACTGCGTACTTACTCATTATTTTCCTATATTGAAGTCATAGTTAATCTGACAAGCTCTTTTCTGCTGACTTGAATTGTATAACGACATTTTGTACAAAAGCGAAAACCTTGTCTTCTGTGGGCGAATGTGTATTGTCTTCCGGAATTGCGAGCTACTCCTCTCGTGCATAGACTACTGATGACCAACCCTCACCAGCGGCATGCCAGGCTTCTCAATCCTGAACTGCATGAGCAGTTTGTAACGCACCCTGTTCAATTGTATGACAACGAGCCCGTTGTACCAAGACTTAACCGATCGGGCGCGGGCGGCTGGTGCAACATTGCACAAGATGGATAACAGCGTCCGGAAGCTTATCGACACATTGGACGGGTTGATTCCATAGAATACAGGAAATCTTTGTGGCTATCATACTGGTAGTCAAGTGGTGGGCGTAGCAATAATAGTTGCAATTTGCTGTTGATGATACTCAAAAGGAACAGTTTGGTTCATGTGATAATCGTATTTTTTTCATTGATCCTGTTAATCAATTTTGACGTAGCATTTGCTGATTATAACCCAGGAGAAAATTGTTTGACTTCTGGAAGATGGCGTATGGTTTTGGGTATGCAGTGGAATCAACACGAGCCAGCTTTGCATTATGAATTGCTTAATGATAGTTCAAAACCAACTCTCGATATCAACCAGGGCGATAAACGTGAAATCGTAAAACCTTTTTCTTATATCGATGTTGAAGGGAGGTTAAGTAAAAAATCCGGCATTGATTTAACCTATACAAAGGACAGGACTTCTTCTGTGCTTTTGGGCCGGAAAAATGTTCGTTTTTTGTTTTTTTTATTGCGTCCCACGGTTATGGCGCCTGTTGATATTGATGTGGAAACCATGCGATTGCGCTATTTTCATGCAATTGTACGGTCAGGTAATTTAGAGTTTGGAGGTTCAGGTGGTTTACAGGCACTGTATTGTAATGCTCACGCGTCAATTCCTGTCATTGGTTATAGTGAAGAAAACTATTTTATAGTATTGCCTTGTATTGGCACTTATGCTACCTATCAACAGAATAAATGTATTCGGTATTCTGTTCATGCCGATTATTTGCCAATAGAATTAAAAAAAATTTCAGGGCGTATCGCGGAAGTTGATTGTGGGGTAGAGTATAAAATTAATTCAACTATATTTGCCGGTGCAGGTTGTCGATACTCAGTAAAGTCTCTTGACCTTGAAAATAAAAAATATCTGATGAATGCGTCTTATAGTGTATTAGGCTGGTTGGCTTTTATTGGAATCTTATTGTGACTTTTATAACAAAAACTTATTAATAGATGAAGGTTAATGATATTTACCTGGCTTTTCTGTCAGCATTTGACTCGACAGATAAAGATTTCGGTTCATTCTTTTCTGATTTCCAGTCATATTCTGCCTCATTACAGTCTGATATTGAAAGATCTTTAACAGAGATTGTTAATCTTACGGGTTCAGTGTTGCCGACGTATGAAAATATTTCTGCAGCACAATATTATGCTGAGTATGGATCTCATCAAGTACAACTCAGGATTAATGGAAGTGGAATTAATAAGCTTTTTGGAGGTGATATTACAACAGGAATTGTTTCTGTTTCAAGCATAACTGTTGATTATCCATCAGAAGCTGTTCATTTGTCCGTTTCAGGTTCTGGCATCTTTACCAACCTTGATACCGGTGCAATCAGCGGAAGTTTTAATTCATTTCAGTTTACGACACCATGGATTAATGTCATTGCTTCTGGATCAATTTCTGTTGCAAGTTCTTCTGTTACTTCGCCACTTGATGTCTTTGGTCATCTTCAAAATCTTTCAATATCTTACCCTAAAGATAGTGTTTTGCTCTCACTTGTCGGGGAAATTAATTATTACCAGGATGCTTTAGGCAAGATAAATTATAGTGGGGATGTGAATGAAATATCTCTTGGTAATGATAAAGCTGATTTAACTATCAAAGGAGATTTGTCGTGTACCTTTGATGAGAAGAATGGCCTTAACTTGTCTGGAAATAATCTGACAACAGGAATCATTTCTGTCTCAAGTATTGCTGTTAATTATCCTTCACAATCGCTTCATTTGGCGTTTTCAGGCTTGGGCTCCGGGCTCTCCGCTAACATGGATACCGGAGCAATCAGTGGAACTTTTCACTCGTTTCATTTTACGACACCATGGCTTGATGTCATTGCTTCTGGATCAATTTCTGTTGCAGGTTCTTCTGTGCTTTCATCTGTCAATGTTGTCGGTGCTCTTGATGCGCTTTCAATAACTTATCCTGACGAAAAATTCTTGCTCTCCATTCTTGGGGATATTAACTATACCCAGGATGCTTCAGGTCAGTTCCATTATGACGGTGGTGCAACAGAAATTCGTATTAGTAAAGATGGTGCAGATTTGGCTATTAAAGGTGATTTTTCGTGCGCCTTTGATGAGCAACATGGCCTTGGCTTGTCGGGAAGTGTTCATGAGATTGATGTACAGCTTGGTGATGTTCTTATTGAATGTATTGGTGATATCCGTTTTGGTGCAAAGGGTGTAGAGTCGGCTAGTATTCATGATCTCAGCATTTTGGTTAATGGCACTCATTATGACGCTTCGACGATAAATCTCAAGGATTTACTTGTGGATTGGGTTGGCAATGACATGATTTATGTGGACCAGAATGGTGACTGGTGCATTAACGATGCAAAAATACCCCTGTTTTCAGAGACTATTGATTACCTGCTTGAGAAAATTAATCCAACCCCTCCCACAGTCATAACCTTCAGTCCTTCGGATTCTGCTTCCGGTGTGGCTGTCGGCAGCGATATTGTGCTGACCTTCAGCGAAGCGATTCAGGCCGGTACAGGCGCTATTGAAATCCACAGCGGATCGGTTACCGGAGCTCTTGTTGCCCACTATGACGTGTCCACAAGCCATAATCTCACCATTGTTGGCAATACGTTGACCATCAACCCGACAGAGAATCTGGCGAAGAGCACACACTATTTTGTCACCTTTGCGGACGGTTCAGTCAAAGATATGGCAGGTAACTGTTTTGCAGGCACGACCACTTATGACTTTACGACTGCTGCTGGAAACACAGGGGTGAGTATTGATTTCAATGGTACACCAGTTGGTATGCCCAGTAAATATGAAGGTTTTGTCGACTTTGTTCTTGATCCAGCGAAGCTGACCGGCCCGGGTTATTTGGCATCTTTTTTTGTTGTTAACAGTTATGGTGCAACTGAGAACATTTCCCTGTTTGATGTCAATAATGACACTCTGCCTGATACGCTTACCGACAACTGGACAGATTCTTCGGGAATTGCAAGAACGATGTCGGCCTCAATAACCTGGTATTCTGCTGATATTTTTGTGGTTCATGTAACTGCAGGGGCGACCACATCA
>Ga0194047_10000495_pt1 | contig 26653 bp, 21 predicted proteins | sample JunL225m_MetaG_2_FD_160070 | JGI IMG/M metagenome (GOLD analysis project Ga0194047, IMG submission 160070) | Anoxic zone freshwater microbial communities from boreal shield lake in IISD Experimental Lakes Area, Ontario, Canada - Jun2016-L221-5m | ecosystem: Environmental > Aquatic > Freshwater... | reverse complement strand
GATGTTTTCTGCTATTATTTGCATAGAATCTCTAGGGTCTTCAATGATTAATTGAGTAAATCTAGAGATGATACCGTATTTTTCCATTTTAGGCATGCCAGAGTGTTAAGTATGACATGGGCGAGTGTAGATATTGACAAATTGGTACTTTTTGTGCTACAATACACTGTTATTGATTTTGAGCTAGTACCTTTATAAAATGTTTTTTATCTTCATTTCTAATTTCATTTAATTACCCCCGGAGGCGTTATGAGCTTTGCAGCTAGCATTGAATTTACGGTGGTTAGTAGAGGTGTTAAAATGATTTTTCTGAAGGCTTGCGGTTATTGGGGAATTCATTTTTGTAATGTTCCTGATAATTTTGAAAATAAAAAAATTGTCGTGTTTGTTCCAGTGGATGACAAGAAAAATTCCGAAAATGCAATTAAATCATATGCTGAAGAATTCTTGTCCAAACTCATCTGGAGCGTGAAAAAAAGAAATAAGGAAGGCGATACGGTTAGCGTTCAATTGCAATTAGCCGGTGATGGACAATGGAAGTGGCGATATCGACTTAGCTTTGCTGATGGTTACGACGAGCAATGCAGCCTGGCTGTTTTTGAAAGCAGTAATGAGGCAGCACTTGAGGGAATGCAAATGGCTAAGAAAATAATTTCTGAGCTTATTGATTAAAAGTTTTTTTACAAGAGCCTGTTTATATTTTAGACAGGTTCTTTTGCTGTTTATTAATATTTAAATTTGCATTGGGATATTAATAATTTTTTGGTTTTCAAAATAAAAAATACTTTGTTGAAATAATATTATTCTTGCAAAAGTATTACAAATTAGTTCTTTATATTTCATTTTTGTTTTGAAGAAAGGCATAGAATATTTCAATTCTGCCTTTTGCAGCAAGGCAAGGATGGCAGCAAAAAGACAAATGCGCAATTGATAGCTTTGTATGGGGCAACGCATGATAAAACGCAAAAATAAAAAGGGGGTTAGTTATGTCTAATGTTTTGGTTAGAAAAAAAGCATCCATGCTGCAAATTTTGAAACTCCTTGCTCGCTTGTTTCGAGATGTTGACTGGAGGAAAGTGGACAGGGAAGTTTTAGAAAAAAATGCTCTGGCTATTCCAATGGAAGATTTCAAGGGGAGGTTTACTCCTTTTTTAGCCAATGGCTGTAGTTTTGTGATTGGTGATCCAAGATTTATTCATGCGGAACAATTTGATCCTGTCACTTTTCTCGGCAGAGGTTGGACAGTTTGGCGAGGGCCAAGCGCTGGAAATGGTCTTGAGGGAGAACAGGAAATAGACCGACGGTCGCTTGTGATTGCGAGTGTAGAGACCGCAACTCAGTCGCTTATTTTCGAAAGTTGCCTCAATGAAAAAGAAACTGAAATCACCGGTGAAGATAAATTGGCCCGACTCAAGGCACGTGGCAATTTGCTTAGACTTGGTGATAATATCTTTTTGGGTTTTTGGAATGATTATCAAAAGCTTAAAAGTGGTAGCGCCCTAGAATATTTATATAAAACTAGAGATATCAAATGCATTGATTTTTTTGGCACTATTCTTCGCACTCCTGCCGGCGAGCGTTCCGTGCTGCGTCTTGAACGCAACGATGAGGGAGAATGGAGTTGGAAATTTGGCTACCTTTGCAATTTTTGGCGTCATGATGAGGTTGCTATCGCTCATCCAATTTGATTTTTTTCTTTTGCGCATGCCTCCCACGTTTTTTAGAATGCTGAATCACTTTGTATGGTTGAAATGCTTCCATACGGAGTTTACTTATCTGCCAAAATTAAAACGAAGGGAGGCTAATTATGAATAGCGACGAATCCCCGATTATTGCAAGAAAAATTGAGCAAAATCAAAATATTTTGCCTATCAAAAAAATTCTATTGCCAATTAGTGGTGAGGCTTTGCTGCTTGATGAGGTCAATGGTTCCGAAGACGGACTTGGCTGCACATTTGGATTTAGCGTATTTAAATATGTTGATCCAAAACTCAAGAAACTGATTGCACGTGAAAAATGGCTAGCGAGAAGAAAAACTGCTGTTATGGTGTTTGAGGTTATTCGGCAATGTTTCTGGGCGGAAATTCCTGTAGCGTTGGGTCTTGATGATGACTTGAACAGATTGTGTCTGGTCCCACCCCAAGTTGAAAACTTTATGGAAAAATATTATATTTGGCTTCAAAGTGGAGAAGCGGGAAATTCTTTTTTGCTCAAGCTTGAAGGAAAGCCCGTTGTCATCGATGTTTGCGCTGCTTACAAAGGTGTCTTCAAATGCACTAGTTGCTATGTTGATTGTCCAAAAATTTGGAATGGCACAGTTGGCCAAAGAATTGTGTTGCCACAAATTGCTTGAGAAAAGTGTATATTATCTAGCGAAGCGAGTGTCCACCCATGACGGACCGATTCAATCGAGATAATAAAGAGTATTCTGCCCATTATTTCAAAAATGTTATTCTTTTCCCGGATTTTTTAATTGTTAAAATCCGGGGTTTTTGTGTTTTTCAGTTTTAGGCTAAGATTTTAAAAAAAATTAGGTCATATTTTTTATTTGACTTTATGAATTTAATAACCTTATAAATTCTTCACTAAATAGGTATTCTTCAATTTGTAGCCAGCTTTGCGATAGTAATTTCTGACTCCAATTCCAGAAATCACGACACTTTTTTTGAGCTGATACTCTTCCTTGGCAATGCGCTCAGCTTCGAGTAAAAGTTTTTTTCCAAGTCCAATGTGCTGCGGAGATTTGGAATCCTTCTCGTTAATCTGTGTCATTTTACCATAGGTGTGAACTTCGCGGATGAGGGCAGCATCTTTGAGAACGGGTAATATTTTATACAGCTTGTCATTCCCGCTTTTTGGGAGTTCGACTCCCTTTTTGGGAGTCGAACTCCCAAAAAGTATTCTCAATCGCAAAAGGGCAAACAATTTTTTTTTGTCAGAAGAAACATATTGCAAAAATATTTCTCGTCCGTCAGATGCATCATAATCAATTCTGTCTAAAATTATTGATTCTTTGCTGGTGTATTCTTCGCGAACTTCGCGGCAACGAATGCAAGGACAATTTGACTGGGGAATAATGATTTGACGCAGATTAGAAACTGTCGGACCGGCGATGATTGAGCAGGTCGGCACGTCTCGGATTAAACGAGCGATACGAACATAGGGCACGATGGCTTCGTTCTTGATTTTCAAAACTAGTTTTTCAAAAATTTTATTAGTTAGTGGTTTGTAGTTCTTTATTTTTTCTACATCAATCTCAACATCCACATTTACGCTACACTTCTTTGCGGTCGCAAACGTTTGTAATATTGGCGATGTTTGTTTTTTCCAGATGTCATATAGTAAGCTGTCTTTCAAAACAACGGTTGGATAGATTTTAAGCATGTCAGGTTGAAATTCTTGTTTTTCAAAAAGAGCTTTAAACATCTCAAAATCGCGCGCAGGGGTTGAGCCTGGCAGTCCTGGCATCATGTGGTAGTTAATCTTAAATCCGGCATCCTTGAGCAATTTGGTTGCTGTAATTGTGCTGGCAATTAAATGTCCACGCCTATTGAAAATCAAAACGTCGTCATAGATGCTTTGCACGCCAAGCTCCACGCGGGTGCAGCCAAGTTGGCGAAAATTGAGAATTTCTTTTTCATCAATATAGTCCGGCCTGGTTTCTAAAGTCAGCCCAATGATCCGATGCGCAGCTTTTTCATTTTTCCTTTGCTCATTTTCCAATTTATCTTTTTGTGAATTTTTTACTGATGACTGATGACTGATGACTGATGACTTTTTACTCCCGTATTCATTACACGCTTGAAAACATCTAGTAATAAATCTTTTTTGATAAACTTTGGGTAAATAGGAAAAAGTGCCACCCATCACAATCAGTTCAATTTTGTCCGTTTTGTGGCCATTGAGTTCCAGTGAGCGTAAGCGATTTTGCACTTGCAAATATGGGTCAAAATGCGAATCAATCGCTCGCATCACGGCCGGCTCATTGGAAAGATAACTTTTCGGCATTTCTTTTTCACTGGGGCAATAAATGCATTTACCGGGACAGGGATAAGATTTAGTCAGCACTGCCACCACAGCCACGCCAGATTGAGTGCGAATGCGACGGCTGAGCAGAATTTTTTCAAAAGCTGGACTGGGTTGGATGACTTTTGTCGTGACTAATTCATTGTAGCGATCGCGCAAGTCAGCATTGGTTGGAATTGGTAATTTGTATCTTTTGGAAAGATATTTTTTAAGTTGCAAAAACTGCTCCTGGGTTTCCGGAAGCTCGTCGATTGCCGTTTTTATATATAAATCGTAATTTTTTTTCATATCCTTAAGCCTAATATATCAAGGCGTAATAAGCAAGGTTTTCTAGTTGATACATATTTTTAAGATTAGGTCTCGATGAAATTTGATGCTTCGAATAAAAATATCAAAAAGACGTATTAGTTTTTATGAAAAGTAAAATATATTTAAGCTTAATTTTTGTTGTGGTGGCTATTGTCTTTGGGACTATTTTTTTGATGACTAAAGATGTTCAAGCGCCTCAGGTCAATAATCAAAAGACAATAAGTAATATTCAACAAGCAATAGACAATAATCAAAATTCAACAGACAATGAGAAACAAATTCAAAATTCAGCTCAAACTTTTGACCCGATTGTAAATGCACTTTCGCGGATCACGAAAAAACCATTTGGAATTTTCATCACTCCGAAAACTTCGCCAGTGCAACCCGAAAGATTTCAGGGTTATCATACTGGCAGTGATTTGGAAACCACGCTTGATGAGCAAAATAGGGATGTTCCGGTGGCAGTGCTTTGCGACGGAAAACTTTTGGAAAAGAAAATTGCCAGTGGTTATGTCGGCGTTGCGATTGAAAGTTGTTTGCTGGAGGGTCAGAACGTGACAGTTGTTTATGGTCATTTGCGACTTTCGAGCATCATTGCAAAAGTTGGTAATCAGTTAAAATCTGGCGAATTTTTGGGAAATCTGGGGCAAGGTTTTAGCAGCGAAACTGATGGTGAGCGAAAGCATTTGCATTTGGCAATTCACAAAGGCAGTAGCATAAATATTTTGGGCTATGTGCAGTCGAAAGCGCAGCTTTCTGAGTGGTTGGATTCGGCAAGATATTTGCAATAATATTTTTATAAACTTAATTTTGAAATTTTTTAATAATATATTTTTTTCACAATGTGTCATCTGGCGTCGGCCGTAGAATTATGACACAAAAAAAAGCTGAATGTTTATATTGAAATTAGTTTGAGTTACAAATGGGTGCAAGCGCCACGATTAGCGTATTAGCATTTGTGTAGTAGTCTGTATGAAATCAAGGTCACAGTTTATTCATATGTAGATATGATTAGCTGGCAATGCTTAATAATTTGGAAAGAAGCTAAAATGTCGGCAAGTTCAACTATTCAGGGCCAATTATTGCGAAATATGTATTTTCAAAATGGATGGATACATCATTTTTGGCTTTTTAGAAAGATTTAATGGCATTTTTCTTGATTGCTTGTTCTTAGTTATTTTTAAGGAAGATTAATTTGCTTGTCTTCATGTGAAATAAATCAGTATTTAATTGTATTATATGAAACAAGAAGGTATATGAGCCTGTATTTTAAAGGTAAACAAGAGTTGAATCACAAAAAAGGTTTGATTTTTTTAAAATAGGGTTTTTGGGGTGGCTATCAGATTAAAAAAATAACTTAGGAAGCTTGCTATCTAGGGCAGTGGGCGAAATGAAAGATAACTTTCATTTCTAAACACTTGTTTGAAACGCTTTACGTATCGAAGCTGGCGAGGCCGACACAGCAAGGGGTAAACATTTCGTAGCTTGTCCACCTCGGTGAGCCTCGGACGAGACGGGCTGATTGAGCCTAAAGATGGGGTAGTAATATCATTTATCATTAATAGTTGGGTAAAAGAAAATGAGGGTGAACATTTTCTCAGGGAATTATCTTTGTTTGAAAGTTACAAAGCCAATGCACATTAGCTCCTTTTAGCTATTGTTATGTGTATTGGTTTTTTAATTTTTTTAAAAGAATAATATGAAAGTATCAAAACGGACGCGCCAATGGACAAGGAAAGCTCTTAATTTATGGGTGGTTTTTATGATGTTGTTGCAACCGATTAGTACACCAGGCATATTGGTGGCCATTGCTGAAGATACGTCAGCTGTTTTAGTTGATTCTGTTGTGGCGCCGGACGCTACTCCAAAAGAAAATCCTGTTGTCAAAAAAGATGAATCAGTTTTGAAGACAGCTTCTGATGAGACACTGGTTGCTGCAAGTTCTGCGCCAGAAAAAAAAGCAGACGCAGCTCCAATTGAAACCCCAGCGGTTGTTTCAATCCCTGCTCCAGAAGCACCCTCAGCGTCTAAATCAGAGCTTGATTCTGCTGCTGTTGAAGCTGCTGCGCCCGAGCAGACACCTGAAATTGCACCTGCTGGGCAGGCAATGCTGCCTGTTAGTGAGGTTCCCAAACTTTCAGATCAGCCAGCAACTGGAGCTATTGATGCTGGTGCGGCTTCAACTTCAACCGAGAAACCTCAGATGGCAGAAGACCCAATTTGGAAAACCAGTGATGGCGGGAACAAGGCCGAAACTAAAGACGTGGTAAATCTTAATACTGAATATAAGTTTCCTGGCAACGAAAATGTGATTGTTAAATTCACTAAACTACCCGAGAATCCTGGCAAGCTTTTGATTGAAGAAATAACCTTAAGTGATGAGCAGGTTGCTCAAGTTGGGGCATTCTCAAACAAAGCCTATGACATCACTTCTGACATGGTAGATAAAACATTTGAATATACCATGACTTTGCCAGCCGATAAGGTGTCAGGTCAGGATTCGGTTGGTATTACTTATGCTGAAAAAATGGAAGACCTTTCTGCACCGGAAAAAATGGGAACTGTTGCAGCCCAAAACGTCTCATTTGACAGTAAAAACGGCGAGGTCACTTCGAAAAATCTCGACCATTTCACTGTTTATATTGTGGTCAAAACTTATGCAAATTCAGCAATGACAGTTGAGCGCAGTTCATATTTTCGCGGAGAAACAGTTTATGCCAAGAGCAATGATTTCAGTCAAAAAGAATATTTGAAAATTCAAATCAAAAATCCTCAGGGTACAATTGTAAATTGGGCAGAGAAATATGCCAAGTCAATTGACGCATCGTATGAACTTTCATCAAATGCGCCAATCGGAACTTGGAAAGTTGAATTGCTTAAAAAGGATGGCTGTAATTATATTGTTAAAGATACGGCTGAATTTACAGTTAAGTCTGCTCGGTTTGGAAAAATTGTGATTAAAAAACACACCATTTCAAATAACGAAAAAGAGGAAAATTCTGATTCATTTACTTTTGATCCAAGTTGGAGTCATGAAAATTTTCAGCTTTCAAATGGACAAAGTCATGAAAGCGAAAATCTTGTGGCTGGGCATTATAGCGTGCGTGAGTTTCCAACAAAGGGCTGGGATTTGACAGCTGTTTCTTGCGGAGAAGGGATTAATCCTGCTGTTATTAATCTTCACGCTGGCGAAACGGTAGTCTGCATTTTCACTAATACAAAGAGAGGTGAAATTACAATTAAAAAAGATGCAATCCCTGATGACTCACAAGAGTTTTCCTTTTTTGGAAATTTTGGTGAAAACAGGTCAGAGATATTTCAGTTGATTGATGATGGCGAAAAAAATTATGAGCATGAAGATTTTCGAGATCACGAAGGGGTTTCCAATGAAAAAACTTTTGAAGTGAAGCCCGGAAGCGACTATTCAGTTTCTGAAAATCAAGTTGAAGGCTGGAAACTTGCGGATGTTCAATGTTCAAATGGAAATGACATTTCTGCAATTACGGTCGAGCCAGGACAGCATATTACTTGCACATTCACCAATAAGAAACTTGGGCAAATTACATTAGTGAAAGAAACCACTGAGGGGAATGGGACTTTTGGTTTTAACATGACGGGAATCAGTTTGCCTGAAACTGCCACACTAACAACGCTCGATGGAGCTGCTTTGCAAACTTTTGACAACATTGATCCTGATAATATATATGAAATTGCGGAAGTTGCTTCAGCTGGTTGGGATTTGCAAAGTGCGGAATGTGTCAATGAAAAAGGTGATAAAGGTCACGCTAAAGACGAGAATCATCATTGGTTTAGCCAAGACGATAATCATTGGAAGCATGCTGACCAATTGAATCCCGCAAACTTTGAAGTCAACCCTGGTGGCCAGGTGACTTGCACTTTTCGCAACAGTCCTAATGGTGTGATTCACGGACAAAAATGGGAAGATTTAAATGGAGATGGGAAAAGGAATAGTTCAGATGGTGAAAATGGACAAGTTGAGGAAAAGAATCTAGCAGATTGGACAATTTTCCTGGATGAGAATGGAAATGGAAAACTTGATGAGGGTGAAAAGTCAACCGTGACTTCATCGGATGAAAATACTTTTGGTCAATATAGTTTTGAGCATTTGGCACCAGCAACGTATTCGGTTTGTGAAGTTTTGCAGGAAGGTTGGTATCAAACTTATCCTGGTGGGCAGACGAATTGTCACTCAGTGGTTCTTCCTGAAAGTAATCAGCAGGTCACTGAAGGTCAAATTCCAGATTCAAGTTATGATTTTGGAAATGCAAAACTTGGAAGCCTTTCAATTGAAAAAACAAATGATGCATCGTCGCCAAAAAGACCGGGTGAGAAAGTGAAATATACCCTTAAAGTCACAGCCTTGGAGGGAAAAATTAATCATGTTTCAGTGACTGATCTCCCGCCAGCTGGGTTTGCTTATGTCTCGGGTAGTGGTCAAGGCGCTCCATTTATTCATGAATATGCTTCTCCTGGCGTGTGGGACTTGGGAACAATGGCTGCTGGGCAGGTGAAAACATTGACTTATGAAGCGGCGATAAGCCCGACACTAGACCCGGGGCTTTATAATGATACTGCTTTTGCAACAGGAACATCTGAAATAGGTGCCCAGGTTCTTGCCAACGAGGCATCACAAGGAGTTCCTTTTGTGGGAACGCAAGTTTCCGTGATTGAACCGATTCGAACTGTGGCTTTGAACAGTAAAACAGTTGTTGAAACTGAGACTAAAAACAAAACGAAAACTAAAAAGAAATATGTGCTTGCAACTAGTTTGCCAGAAACAGGCACAAACAATTTTTGGACTCTGTTTGGAATGGTTGCATTAATTATCGGGGGCGCGTTGCTGATTATTAAAAAAAGAAGAATGCAAAAAAATAATATAAAAACCTCAGTTGTGGCAGTCGTTGCTTTTATGAGCTTATTGATAATGGCAAATGGTGCCGAGGCTGCTGTTTCAGTTCAGGTTCAGCAGCCAAGTTCCACAATTTCAAGCGCTACTTATCCAATTGGCTTTGTGGTGCTTGGAACAGATCCTAGTAAAGAAATCACAGTAAAATGCTTCAGATTAAATAGTGGCACTGATGTGCAAATTGGCAGTGACATTGTTTTGGCATCAATTGATAGCGGCAAGGCTAGCGGTAATTCTGGAAGCTGTCTGCTTGATGCAGCAACTTTACCAAATTTTAATGGCGGCAAATATAAGTTTTATGTAACAGCTAGCGATGGCGTTGATGATGCAACTAGCGTCGAAACGACTGATGTTATCGTGGATGTTGTCGGACCTGAGGTTCCTCTTAACTATGCTCGTGTTGACGTTGATTCTTGCAATAAACAAATAGCTTTTACCACAGCAAATGATGGACAGACAGTAAAGACAGAGTTATATCGTTCAACTGAAATTTCTTTTGCAGCTGATTCAGCAACAATTGTTGCCAGCCAAGATATTTTACCAAATGTCGCTGGCTCTTTTAGTGATGTTGTGCCTGATTGCAATCAGGCTTATCATTATGTTATTCGAGCACTTGATGAGAATGGAAATTCTTCAGCTTTTGTGGGGGATGAAAATGTCACAGTTACGACTGAAACGAAAACGAAAACCCACACCAAAACTCGAAAGATTATTGTTGGCAATAATCCAGTCGGAGCAATTGCTGTTGGTGGGGAAAATGCTGCCGGGGCAGCTGTAGCGGCTGCAGAGACAACAAATTCTGAGCAAGCTACTCAAGGCACGCAGCAAGGGAATGGCTCAGTTCTGGGTGAAGAAACAACAACAGGTGGAGCTTCTGGCTTTGCCAAGAAAGCCTTGCCATGGGTTTTGTTAATTGCTGCCGCTGGCTTGGTTTGGCGTGCGATATTAAAGAGAAAAAAACATGATGAACCTAAAGCATAATTTATTGAAAAATTGGGAAGCGATTCTTGCTGGGATTCTTATTTTTGTAGGAGTTGTGATTTTAGCTAGGATATATGGACCGCTTCTTAATAATGAAGTTAAATATCAATTTTCGACTAAGGGAAAAAATGTTGCAGTGCTTGGGAAGGTTGAACAGGCCGAAAAGATAGTGGCTGAAAATGCCGGAATGCAAGTGATACAACCAATAGACGAAATCTTTGGAATTGTGATTCCAAAGATTTCAGCTAATGCAAAAGTTGTTGCGGATGTTGATCCAAATGATTCTTCAATTTATCAGGAGGTTTTGACTAGGGGCGTGGCTCAGGCGCAAGGCAGTGCCAATCCTGGCGAAAAGGGAAACGTTTTTATTTTTGCTCACTCAGGGGTTGATTTTTCGCAAGCTGCTCAATACAATGCGGTATTTTATTTGCTTGGGAATTTAAAAGCCGGTGATGATATTTTTCTTTTTCACAATGGAGAAAAATTTCACTATGCTGTTAAGGAAAGTAAAATAGTTGCTCCTGAAGACGTGAAATACTTGGAAAATGGAGGAACTGATGAAAAGATTACATTGATGACTTGCTGGCCAGCGGGCACAACACTTCAAAGACTTATTATTATTGGTGAGCGAGTAAAGTAGCTTTTATAACAATTATTCTGGCAATTTTTTGGATTAGAAATTTCAGTTTCAGTCGCAGTTTCGACAAAAATGGACTTGTTGACAGTTAACTATTATTCCTGTATACTAGGATTAATTGTAAGTGTCTTACTGGTTTTCGCCTTTGCGGCTAAAATTAAGAGAGGAGGTCGCCTTACAAAGTGTAATTAGAACAAAGCGAAAACTATGGCAACAAAACTATACGTTGGAGGACTTCCTTATTCAACTTCGGAAGACCAACTAAAAGACCTTTTTGCTCAAGCAGGAACCGTGGCATCAGCAACAATTATCATGGATAAAATGACTGGTCGCTCAAAAGGTTTCGGATTCGTTGAAATGTCTTCTGATCAAGAAGCTCAATCAGCAATCGAAGCGCTTGACAAAAAAGAGTATGAAGGTCGTACTTTGACTGTAAATGAAGCTCGTCCAATGGAAGCTCGTCCTCCAAGGCGTGATTTCAACGGCGGTGGTAACAACCGAGGTGGTGGTTACGGAAGTCGAAACAGCTACTAGTAATAGTCGTTGAGTCGAAGCTGCCTCATCGGCAGTTAGAACAAAAAAACACTCCGCTTGCGGGGTGTTTTTTTGTGAATTTACGTGCTATAATAAACCCTGTTAGGTATTAAGTTTTCATGTCGAGATAATTTTGAATGAAAAAAGAAAAGAAAGTAGAATTGGAAAATTTTTCAGAAAAAACTGATGAAGAACTAGTTGCGATGGCCTTGAAAAACCCTGATAGCTATGGCTTTCTCGTTCAGCGTTATGAAGAAAAATTGCTTCGATACATTATGCGTATCTCGAGGTCAACAAAGGAAGATTGTGAAGATATTCTTCAGGATGTTTTTTTGAGTGCCTACAAAAATCTTAATGACTTTGATCAGGATTTGAAATTTTCATCTTGGATTTATCGCATCACCCACAATAAAGTCGTTAGTCATTTTCGAAAGGTTACGGCGCGCCCAAAAACAACTACCTATGAAGGAGATTCGAATTTGCTTAATATTTTGGCAAGTGATGAAGATTTGGTTCGTAATCTCGAGAGAAAATATACAGCAGTGGAAGTTAAGGATGTTTTGGACAGACTAGATGAAAGATATCGGGAGGTTTTGGTACTTAAATTTCTGGAAGAAAAAGATTATAAGGAAATTTCTGATATTCTTGAAAAGCCAATGGGAACCGTGGCTACTTTAATCAGTAGGGCCAAACAGCAATTCAAAGAAAAAACTCAGGAAGGGAGTAGTAAGGGATAGTAATTAGTAATCAGGAACGCAAGTGCTGTAGCCGTTTTAAATGCTCCATGCTGTAGATGCTGTAGGTGTTGTAGATGTTCTAAGTGTTCTAAATGTTGTAATTGTTCTGGGTGTTCCATGCTCCTTGCTCCCCATTCCCCGCATCCATGTTCCACACGTTAGGAATTAGGAATTAGGAATTAGGAATTGCATTCTCCTGCTCCACGTTCCACGTTCTACGTTTCACGTTCCATGTTCCACGTTCCATGTTCCACGTTTTACGTTCTACGTTCCATGCTCCACGATTAATGTTTCTATGTTTAAATGTTTAAATGAACTCGTATGACAACAACAAGTGAGAAGATTTTGAAGACAATCAAGGAGGCGAATGTTAAACCCCAACCGAAATGGAAGTTTTTGGTTAAGAATTGGTTGACTTGGGTTATGTTTGTTTCGGCTTTGCTTGTTGGAGCTTTGTCTTTTGCTGTGATGTTAGACATTATTGCTCGCCATGATTGGGACATTTATTTTTATCTGCATAAAACCTTTTTGCAATATATGTTGCTTTCATTGCCATACGTTTGGATTGTTTTCTTGATTGTATTTTTTGGCGTTGCTTATTATGATTTTATTCATATCAGAGGTTGGTATCGTCACCGAGTCTATTTGGTGGTGATTGCCTCGGTTTTTTTGAGTGTTGGTTGTGGTCTGATCTTTTTCTTTGCTGGCTTCGGAAAAACAGTTGATCGCATTCTGACTAAGAATATGCCTTTTTATGGACTAGTTAAAATCAATAAGGAACAATTATGGAATCATCCAGATGAAGGATTGTTGGAGGGTGAAATTATTGAGGTTAAAAATCCAGATGAATTTGTCTTGGAGGACCCATCTGGAAAACAATGGGATGTCCAAGATGTTAATGCGAAAGTTAACGGTAAGGTTATTAATCAGGGAGAAAATGTTGAAATAATTGGTGGAAAGAAAAGCGAAAATGGATTTGTGGCCAAAAAAATTCGCGAAGCAGATAATGAAAAAGAGGACGAATTTATCAGAAAAAGATTACGACCAACAGGATACGGTGGTGATGAACCTTGCGGCCAGCAGAGTAATTGCAGCGCAAATGACTCAGATGGGGGAAATAATTTATAAGCAGAAAAGAGTTAGTCTGCAGCATCTTAAAGGAGGGCCATTTCTCTTGAGATGGCTTTTTAATTTGATTTGGGATTTTTGGAGTCTAAGGGCACACTGTTAGTTGGGTGCGTTCTGTTGTATAATTAAGTTAGTTAATTCGGATGGAAATTAGCTTGAATAGTTTTATAAACACTGGAGACCTAAGCTCCTGGCAACTAATAGTGAGGTTAAATTTCAAATATAATACTTAATTTTTTCAAAAATGCTTTGGATTATTCTGACAGTTAGTGCTTATCTTTTTGGGGCTTTGGCCAACATTCTGGATAAGTTTTTGTTGGGTTCAAAAAGATTTTCATCGGCGCCAGTCTACGCTTTTTATGTTGGCGTGTTTAGTTTGTGGGCGCTGTTTTTCGCACCTTTTGGATTAAGAGTGCCGAGTCTTTCGGGGCTGACAATTTGTTTTGGCAGTGGGATTATGTTTTTGTTGGGAATTTTGCTGCTATATTTTGCCATTGGTAAAGCGCAGGCTAGTCGGGTGGTGCCAGTAGTGGGTGCGGTCTTACCGCTGGCAACTTTTTTGATTTCGCTGCCACTACAGGCGGAAAAATTGAGCGCTGTTCAATTTCTTGGAATTTTATTGCTGATTTTTGGCGGACTGCTAATTTCTTTCGATTTACCCTTGCAACTTGGAAAGAAAAAATTTTTTAGTGGCTTTTCTTTTGCTATCGGAGCCGGAATTTTGTTGGCAATTTCCTATGTGGCTTTTAAGAATTTGTCTGCAAGTGAAAATTTTGTGACTTGGTATGTTTGGACCAGGGTGGGCGGCTTTTTGGGAGCGCTTAGCTTGCTGATGGTGCCGATTTGGCGCAGGGATATTTTGAAAAGTTTTCATGTGCATAAGAAAAACAAAAAACAAGCGCTCAGCACAGGAGTAATTTTTGTCGGCAATAAAGTTGTTGGCGGGCTCAGCGCACTGCTGCTGAATTATGCGATCACGCTTGGCAGTGTAACACTTATCAATGCATTGGTTTCTATTCAATATGTTTTCGTGTTAATATTGGCATGGTTGGTTTCGCAAAAATATCATCAGATTTTTGAAGAAAAATTGTATTTTTGGGATTGGGTGCAGAAGATTGTCGCAATTGGCGTGATAGCAGTGGGAATATTTTTTATAAAATAGTTTTTCAATATAAAAAACGTGATATAAATTTCGCTCGTATACGTTTTTCTTTTTATCCCAGTGAAAATGTTTTTAAATCTCTTGGATTTTTGACACCAAGGTAAACCACTTTCAAGCGAAAAGAGAAAAAGTATGCTCGCTCAAAATAAGTGAAAAAAGAAAATAAAAAAACAAAAAAAGCAGCAAAACTAAAAAAGCTAGCAGTAATCGCACAATCTGCGAAAGAACAGGAAAGTTTTTGGCAGAAATTTTTTTCAGGTTTGAAAAATTTTCTAAAAATAGTTGGCTGGATTGTTGGCGGAGCATTGACGATAGCTTTGTTATTTTTCGGCTATATTAATTTGCCAGTTAAGGAAGTTTCTACTAAAGCAGTGATTGGGACGACTTTTTCTTTGCGATATGCTCAGGATATTGGGCTTGATTGGCGACAAGCCTATGTGGCAATGTTGGATGATTTGAAAATTAGGTATATTCGTTTGCCAGTGTATTGGGACAAGATTGAAACAAGCAATGGACAGTATGATTTTTCTGACATTGATTGGCAGCTTGGAGAGGCTAAGCAACGCGGGGCTAAAATTATTTTGGCTTTTGGGCAAAAAACTCCAAGGTGGCCGGAATGCTTCATCCCGAAATGGATTGGAGTTGATGATGCCAAAAGAAAAGAACGACTATTGGCTTTTGAAAAAGTTGTAGTAGAAAGATATCGAGACAATCATCCGGAGATCATTCGCTGGCAGGTTGAAAATGAGCCTTTTCTTGATTTTGGAATTTGTCCTCCAATAAATCCAGCTTTAGTTGATAACGAAGTCGCCCAAGTAAAAAGCTTGGACACATCAAAACCAATAATGCTTACTGACGGTGGTGAAGCAACTCTTTGGATTGAAGCTGCTAAGCGAGCAGATATTTTTGGCACGACGATGTATCGTGAGGTGATTAGTCCACGCTTTGGATATTGGAAATATCCACTGGGGCCAAATTTTTTCAAAGCTAAGCAACTTTTGATCCGAATTTTTGCTCATCAAAATAATACAATCGTGATTGAGTTGCAGGGTGAACCGTGGATTCAGGGTTGGACAACCGCTGCACCGATTGAAACTCAATTAGCCTCAATGGATGCAGCAAAATTAGCTGATAATGTTTCTTTTGCAAAAAAGACTGGCATGAAAGAAGTCTATATTTGGGGCGTTGAATGGTGGTATTGGATGAAGATGGAGCAAAATAATTCAACTCTTTGGGAGCAAGCAAAGGAAATTATTCAACTTAACACTAGCAATAATTAGCAGGCAGGAGACATTATGCACAATAAACAAGATTTACTTTTTCTAATTTTTGCCGCTAGCTTTGTTTTTTTACTAGCTGTTTTTGCATATTTGTTGCATTTTTATCCGGGAGCATTTAAAACCAGCGCTATGATTGGTCAGGTCAATTTGGTTGGGTCTCAGCAGGAAATTACAATAAATTTTTCATTTCCGGTTATTCTTTCGACAATTGAGAAAAATATCACTATTTATCCTAAAGTTGATATTTCAACTAGTTGGACCAACAGCAATCGAACTTTGAAGATAATGCCAAAAAAATCCTGGGTTGCGCAAACAAACTACAAAATTTCAATCACCGGTGCTAGGAATATTTTTTATTTGAAATTTAATCAGGAATTATCTTTCACGACTCAACCTTATCCGAAAATAAAAGCCCTTGTGCCAATTGAAGGAGAAAAAAATGTTGCTGTGGATATTGAAGATCCGATTGTTGTTAGTTTTGACAGCTCCCTGGAAAATTATAGTGTCAAATTTGAGGTTAGTCCTTTTACTCAGTTGCAGTCGCAGCTCAATGATGATAAAACGAATATAAAATTATTAGCAAAAAATAATTTTGATTGGAAAACTAAATATCAAATTGGAGTTTTTTTGAAAAATGTCAGACAGGCTGATGATCAATATGTGAAAGTTGGCCAAACATCATTTGAAACAGCTGCTCTGCCGCAACCAACGCAGAGGGGTAGTGACCCGGAAGCATTATTAACCCAGTCTAAGGTGTATACCAAGCCAACAGTTAGTGTCGGAAAATATATTGATGTCAATTTGAAACATCAGGTCATGGTTATTTTTGAAGACGGAAAGGCACTTGACGCCTATCGAATTTCTTCAGGAAAAAAGGGACTTGAAACCCCGGAGGGACAATTTAAAATTGAAAACAAAAGTCCGCGTGCTTGGTCGGCAAAGTATGGACTCTTTATGCCAAATTGGATGGCAATTCTTCCCACTGGTGAAGTTGGCATTCACGAACTGCCAGTTTGGCCTGGAGGCTTCCAGGAAGGCGCCAATCATCTTGGGGTACCTGTTTCGCATGGATGCATCAGATTAGGGAGCGAGCCAGCCAAGCGTGTCTACGCCTGGGCTGAAATTGGCACAAAGGTGGTTGTGCATCAATAGGGCAATTCGCGGGTATTTTTATGAAAGCAGTTGGTTTTTTTGCGATTTTGCTGCAAGTTGCAGGCCAGGCTAATTGTGATAAAATATATAAGTAGGTTGGTAAAACAAAAACTGAGATTGTTGTGTTTTTTTTAAAAATTTTAATAAGTAGCATTGTCATTAATAACGTTTTGATAAGTTTCGATTTGATTTCGTAAGAAAAATAAAATGAAAAAAAATAAACAAAAACTTATTTTTTTCATCGGGATAATATTATTTTTTGGGGTTGTTTTTTCGGCTGGAAATTTTTTGAAAGCGCAGGTGCTTAATTTTCAGCCAGCCGCTTGCGGAGCAGCTCAGGGCAAGGCATATGTCAGCGAGCCAACCAGTGAATTGTGTAAATCCCCAAGCGAGATAACGGGGACAATTCAAAAAATCTCTGGTTTTTGGAAATGGACTTGCATGGAGACGCAAATGCAGACAATTGTAGCTTGCACGGCTACAGTGAAAAGTCAGACCTTGGCTGTTGGAACAGTAAGTTCTTCAACAAGTGTGACAAGTAGTGGAACTAGCCCTATCAGTGTTTCCGGTTCGATTAGTGGAACTGGATCAACCTCCTCAACATCATCCTCATCAACTTCAGCTTCATCTTCTTCTCCATCAACTTCTATTTCAACATTATCATTAAATTCAAATACCGGTTTTGCCACAAGTGTTCCTAGCGTTTCAAGCTCTCTGAGCTCAACAAATACTAGCACTGTTAAGCTCAGTGGTAGAATTACAAGCCCCAGCAACGGTCAAGTTAACACATTAGGCTCTCTTTCATTTGGCGCCTCAACAACTGGCGCTTTGAAAGTTGAATTTAGTGTAACGAGAGAAGGTGCGAGCAGCTCTTTGTATCTTGGTAGTGCTAGCAAAATTTCTGAAAATGTTTGGAAACTGGATAAAAGCGGTTTGGAGTCTTTGCCTAATGGTGCCTATAAGGTTATAGCTAAAATAAGTAATCAAGACGGCAGCATTAGTAGCGACCCAATTTCTTTTCAGATAGCTATTCCAATTGCAACAGCTGCGACTGCGATCGTGGCTGAAAATAGTCAAAATGAAAGCTTGAAAGAAACTACCACTGAGGCAGTTTCCAGTGAAAAACAAAATTTTGCAAAAGAGCAGGTGGCTTCAACTGATGCCTTAGTTCAACAGCTCGCAGGGGTTGATTCAGATGGCGATGGGCTCACTGACCAAGAGGAAATCAGAATTGGCACAGATCCGAAAAATCCTGACACTGACGGCGATGGTTATTTGGATGGCGATGAAATTAAAAATGGTTTTGATCCATTGAAAGCTTCGCAGGGGGAAGGAACAAAAAGTGATAAAATCATGTTTCAAAGCCCGAAAGACAAGGGCACAATTGATGCTAGCTATAAGGTTGATTCTGTGGTTGCTTTAAGTGGTAGCAATCCGGATTTTGGTGATTCGGATGTTAGCAACCAGCCACAAAAGATAAAGTTGAGCGGCAAAGGCTTGCCAAATTCTTTTGTGACAATATATATTTACAGTAATGATCCAATTATTGTCACGATGAAAACTAATGCTAATGGCGATTGGGAGTATGTTTTAGACAAAAATTTGGAAGATGGAAATCATGAGGCCTATGTTGCCGTCACAGATAATACGGGAAAAATAACAGCCAAAAGCGAGCCGCTTTTTTTCGTCAAAACTGCGCAGGCAATCGAAATGACCGCTCCAGAAGAAACGGCTGGAAAAGTGATTCCACAAAATCAATCACCAATGGAGCGCTCCCAAAACAATTTCTGGGTTGTTTCTTTGATAATCATTGTGTTTTGTGTCGGGGTTGCAATTTTAGTGATTACGGTAATTTTAAAAAATAAGACAAATTATTAATGAAAAATTTTACTGCTAAAATTAAATTAGTTTTTGGGAAAAAAAACACCGTTGTCTATTCAACTTTTTTGATCGTTTGTATTATTGGAATAATTTTTTTTAATACCTATTATTCTTTGCAAAAATTTCAGCAATCAAAAGACGCTTTATTGCAAAAGAAGGCCGTTTTAACCGAAGATATTTTTCAGCATGTGGTAGCATTATACATTGAAAATCCTCAAAATCTTCAAAACATTTTAGAAAAAATAAAAGCAACTGATGCTGAAATATTAGGAATGTCAGTAGCGGTGCCGGCTAGTGATCAGCAATCTTTTTTGGTTATAGCTGATGCGGACAAAGAAAATATTGGAAAAGCACAAGATTATGTTTTTAATGCAATGGCTTGGCAGGCAAAAAAAACTGGAGTGGCCTTTTTGGATAATAGAGATGGGACACGATTTTGGACAATTATAAAGCCAGTGCTAGATGAAAAAGAAAATAAAATAGCTTTAGTCAAATTGGAATTATCCCTGGCTGATGCGGATGCTTTCGCAAAAGATGCCATTACAAGGGTTTATTTGGTGGTGGCGGTTTCAATGTTGCTTGTTTTGCTCCTGGTGAGCAATCATGCCAGACTTTTTCTTTATGTTGCAAAAGCGGCTCATTTGGAAGAAATTGATAAAATGAAAGATGATTTTATTTCAATGGCAAGTCATGAGCTCAAGAGTCCACTGACTGCACTTCGGGGCTATTTGGAGCTTATGACCGACGGCTCCGCAGTTAGCGCCATAGAACAAAAACATTATTTAGAAAATATGGGGTTGTCGGTTCTGCGATTGAACAATTTGGTTGAGGATTTGTTGGATGTTTCGCGTATTGAGCAAAATAGGATTCCAATTAAAAACGAGAGTGTTCAAATTCAGGCTGCAGCGTCGCAGCTTATCGATGAAATGAAAATTAGCGCAAGTAATAAAAATTTGGAATTAAATAACCAGATTGAGGCGCTTCCTACTGCTTATTGCGACCTGGAACGAGTGAAGCAGATTGTGGTTAATTTACTTAGCAATGCAATAAAATACACCCAAAAAGGTTCAGTGAAAATCACCGGCAGATTTGATGATAAGTTTATTTATTTGATTTTTGCTGACACTGGAATCGGTATGTCAGCCGAACAAGTCAAGAATTTGTTTGGAAAGTTTTATCGAATTACAAACGATAAGACAAAAAATATTTCAGGAACCGGTTTGGGACTTTGGATTTCACGACAGCTTGCCAGAAAAATGAGAGGTGATATTTTGGTTGAAAGTATGGAGGGAGTTGGTTCTCGTTTTACTTTAAAAATACCAAGAACAGAAAAAAGTTAAATTATGTATAAAAGGGCATTTTCTCTGATGCAGAGGAAATGCTTTGACTAAATAAATTCATTATGCTTAAAGGAAAAAAAATTGCAATTTTTGATATTGATGGCACAATTTTTCGCAAAAATCTTCAGTTTGAACTTATTAATGAACTTTCTTGGATGAACATTTTCCCTCGCAAAGTTCGTGATCAAATTGTTGCGCTATACACCAATTGGCTTGAGCACCAGGGAACTTATGAACAATATCGTCAAGGGCTGGTTGCCTTGTATGAGAAATATATTCGTGGTTGCAAGGTGCAAGATGTTGAACGGGCCAGTAAGCTTGTAGTGTCATTTCATCAAAATAGGACTTATGTTTTTGCTGAAAAGCTGATTGCTAAACTTCGGCAGGAGGGTTATCATTTAATTGCAATCTCTGGCTCGCCGGTTGAGGTGGTGCAAGAATTTGACAGGTCTCATTTGCAGTTTGATGCTGTTTTTGGCAGTGTGTATAAGCACAGCAATAAGGGCATTTACACTGGAGAAAGTGTCTATGAACCTGTGAAAAATAAAGGGACTTTGCTCAAGCAATATGTCTATGAACACGGTTTAACACTGGAAGGTTCTTACGGAATGGGAGACACAGAATCTGATGCGAGCTTTCTTGAGCTGGTTGAAAATCCAATTGCCTTTAATCCTAATGATAATTTAAAACAAGTAGCTCAGGAAAAAGGTTGGAAGATTGTAGTAGAAAAAAAAGATGTTATCTATGATATGACGCAGTGCATGAATGCAAATTTGCTTTGAAGCATGGAGTAGCGGCAACTTCTTAGTCCGATAATTGGCGGATTTGCTTCTTAGTTTTTCAGGTGATACGAATCATTGAAATAAATTTCTAATTATAATTATTTAAATTATTATGCAGCAAGCAAGGCAGCTTTAATGGGTTGCTAAAATTAGTTGCAAAAAAATAAATGAGTTCAACATCACTCACATTGACAATATTTATCTTTTTTATCTTGTATGTTGCCTTCAAATTTTTGACCCAATCACTGGCTGATTTTTTGGACAAAGGGGCAAAGAGTACTTTGTGGATTTGGCTACCTTTTGTGGCGCTAAATCGTTTACTTAAGCAATTTAATGAAAAATATAAGAAATAGATTGTTGTTTTTGTTTCGCTGATAAAGAATAGCAAAGCAAGATACGGGATTCTTCTCTGCTTGAAGTGAATTACGATGACAGAAAAAATAGATCTTAGTCAATTTTAGAAATTCTAAATTGACTAAGCTTGGTCAGCTTGTAAAGCTAGAGTCCTCCAGGGCTCTGTTTAACTATTTAAAACTAGTGCAGGATACCCAGATTTCAGACGTTTCCTTGATTCAATAGGTGACTTTAATTCGTTAATGCTCAAGGAGGAAAGGGAATTTTTGAAAAGAAATTTCGGAAAAGAACTCCGAAATCGTATTTCAAATAAGCAACTGGTTGAAATTGTTTGCTATTGCATAAATCCAAATCGTTCTCATTTCATTCTGAGGTAATTGCAAGATGGCGGCATTGTATCCTTCATGCAAAAAATTGGCACAGGTTACACTAGTTACTTCAATATCAGGCAAAAGCGTTCAGGCGTATTATTTCAGGGAAAATTCAAAGCAATCCACGTGGATTCAAGTGACTATCTTTTGTATTTGTCTGCTTATATATATTTGAATAATTTTATTTATAATCCATCGGAGAAGAACTTCGAAAATGGCTATACTCAAGTTTTCCTGAATATATTTCAGACAAGAACATTTCTCAGTTCAAGGGCAATATTATGCTCAGTTAGTTTTCCAATAGCGAAGATTATAAGAAATTTGCTGAACAAAATGCATTATATATGAAAGAAAAAATGAATTTAGGCGTGTATCTTCTTGAGGAATAATTCGGAGAGGAACTCTGGAAATTTTTCGCAACAAAAAAATCCGCCTCAGGCGGATTTTTTGAAAGTTTTTTTAAAAACTACTTCTTGACATTTTCAACCAATTTTTGAAAGATGGCTGGATTTTCCACGGCCATTTGAGAAAGCACTTTCCGGTCGATTTCAATGTTTTTGGTTTTCAGCATTGCAATGAAATTGCTGTAGGTAAGCTCAAGTAAACGAACAGCGTTGTTGAGTCGGATGATCCAAAGTCGGCGATTGGTTCGTTTTTTGGCTCGGCGATCTCGGTGAGCATATTTTCCTGCCTTCATTACTGCTTCTTTGGCAGCAACATAATTTTTGCTTCTTCTCCAACGAAATCCTTTCGCCATTTCAAGCACGTTCTTTCGTCTTTTTGATGCAGCCACGCCGCGTTTTACTCGTCCCATATATTTTTACTGATTTCACACGGATCATTAACGGATTTCCACGAATCACGGATATTGGTGATTGGTGCCTATCAGTTTCTTATCAGTGCCTATCTGTTAATTATAATTTATTTGCCGATCGCATAGGGAAGGGCGGCTACGATGTTTTTCTCATCAGTTGAAAACATTCGTTGATCCTTTTTTTTGGCTCGTCCGACTGCACCGGTTTCTTTTGAGTTATAGTGATTTTGTCCAGTTGACCTTCTGAGAACTTTTTTGTTCTTGGTTATTTTGACCTTTTTCACAACTGACTTATTGGTCTTCATCTTGGGCATAATCTTCTCATATTGTCATATTGTCATATTGTCATATTGTTGAATGATTTTCAGCAATATAGCAATATAGCAATATAGCAATGCTTATTATAATTTATTTTACTTCTCTAAATTAAGTTAATCTTTGTTAACCTTGTTCTTAAGCTCTTATTCCGCCGTTTCCGTTGGCGCTATGGTAACATTGAAACCGCCGGGAAATCTTTTGATTGGGTCTTCAATTTTGTGGGGTATTTTGATGCTCGCCAAGAAATCTTGCAAATTTTTTCTGGCCAAATCTTGATGAGCTTTTTCGCGTCCTTTCAAAACAATGTCAATCTTCACCTTGTCTCCTTGCTTGATGAATTTTTCAGATTGGGTTTTCTTGAAATCAAGATCATGACTGTCAGTCCGCAGGCCAATTCGCACCCCTTTGATTTCAACTTTTTTCTGCTTGGCTTTGGCAACTCTAATTTGTTTTGATTGTTGATAGAGATGTTTGCCATAGTCCATGATTCTGCAAACTGGAGGATTGGCCTTGGGCGAAACTTCAACCAGGTCAAGCAGTTGCTCTTTGGCAAGCAGCAGCGCTTCACTAGTCAGAATCTCGCCGATTTGAATTCCAGTTTCATCAATCAAAAAAACCTTCGGAATTCTGATGGCCTCATTGATGCGCATTTGGGCTGGACCGTTTTGTTGCTTTGGTTTAAAGCGAAATCTTTTTCTAATAGCTGTATGAAATCATTTTGGCATTCTTATTAGAAGAATGTCGCGTGATTTTCTGGGTTTTATTTAATAAATACTGGCTATAAGCAAGATACAAGAAACAAGATACAAACATCAAACAATATTCAATAATCAAAATTCAAAATCAAAAATTTTTGACATTGGAATTTGATTCTTTTTTTGGTTATTGTTTCTTGTAATTTGGTTATTCCTAGTGTGGAGTTGATGGGAATTGCACCCATGTCCAAATCATTCAATCCAAAATCCTCTACAAGTTTAGTTTATTTCATCTCCGATAAATCGGAGTACAACATCTTAGAGTAGGAAATAAGCAAAACCTCCAAGTGTCGTTTTCAGAGTTGTTTTGCTTGGTGCGTCCAAAAAACCGCAACAAGCTATTCCCATGATTGACACCGAGCTCTGCGTATGAGAAATAGGCAGTTCGATGGCTTCGAGCCTAAGCTAAAGCAGGTGAGAAACTAGTAAATGCTTGCGCAAATGTAGTTTTCGCCTTTGATATGAAGTTTGCACTTATATCTTCCATGGCAGTTTAACGATATGACCATGGGTGATCGACTTGCATATCTTGAAAAGTACAACCTGTCGAAACTAAACAACCCCAGCCCGCAACACTTTAAGAGGGTGGAGGGCTGGGAGTGTCAAATTATATTTTAAAAGTAAAATAATTTTGTGATTTTTCAGTTGCGGGAATTTCCAAATCCTAATTTCTAATTTCCAAACAAATCCCAAATTCAAAAAATCAATGACCAAAAAATTTTTGTAATTTTAATTTTGATTATTGAAATTGTTTGGTTTTTTGTTTTTTGGTTATTGTGATTTGAGTGCTCGCTGGATGTTTCTCTTGGATTCTTTTTTTGCCAGGTTGCTGCGCTTGTCAAAGGCTTTTTTTCCCCGTCCTATGGCAAATTCCAACTTGATGAGTCGTTTCTTAGTATACACACGAAGAGGGACCAATGTCAAGCCTTTGGCATGCAGTTTGCCAATGAGAGAACGGATTTCTGATTTTTTGACTAAAAGCTTGCGGGAGCGAGTCGGATTATAGCTAAGGGCGGTTTTGGCGAAGGGATAGGGCGGAATGTTGGCATTTGTCAGGAATAATTCCGTTTCATGCATTGTCACGAAGCTTCCCTTGAGGCTTATGTGACCTGTTTTGATTGATTTTACCTCAGCCCCAGTCAGCATTAAACCAGCCTCAAAATGATCAGTCAGGTCATAATCAAAAATAGCTCGTTTGTTGAATGCAATAGTAGCCATATCTTTATCTTGCCTTAAAATTGCAGAAAAATCAACTAAAAATCGGCTCTATACTAAACAGCGTGGTGTATAAGTTTCATTTTTCTTTTAATAGAAGCGCAAACTAGCTTTTCACACTGAGACCTATTTTTTGATGTCATCCTGAGTGAAATGACAATGCGATAGCAATTCTGCGTAGTCGAAGCCTGCCTGCCGGTAGGCAGGGAACTGAGTCAAGTATTTAGGTTTCATAGCTATTTAACACAGATTTCTCGACTGCGTTCATCTCTTTTCAGTCGATTCACTTCGCTCGAAATGACACAAAAAGCACCACACGAAATAGCAGAGAGCCCTAAAATCGCCTAACAAAAAACACCGCAGATCATTCGTGGTGTTTTTTTTTGAGGTGTGTCCTCGGCCCGCTTCGACTCGCAGAGATAATTCTGCTTATCGATGCGAGGCGAGCAGGAATCGGCCTCGACTAAATTTTTGCCGTCGCAAAAATATGTCTGGCCATCGCCTCGCACTTTTGCCTGCTGACAAAAATTGCTCCGGCGTTCGATTCCTGATGTGAGTGAAATCGTTCACTTACTCCTGCGACCACAAATTTCATTTGTGTCCTTGGCAGGAATCGAACCTGCGACGTTCTGGACCGCAACCAGACGCTCTATCCACTGAGCTACAAGGACTTATATTTTTGATGAGATAATTTTCTGGACCGCAACAAGCTGCCTCATCCACTGCCTATCCGCCTTGGGCGAAAGCCGCAAAGACATTAAGCTGTTTTTTACTATAAAGCCCAGTATATATCATTAAACAGAAAAGTAAAGGTCGGAAATTTTATACCAAGATTTAAATTATAAATCCTAATATCTAATTTCCAATAAAATTCTAAATTCCAATCTTTTACCAGTTTGAATCCTATTAGACATTGAAAATTAGGATTTGGAAATTTATGGTTAGATATGGAAAACTTTTTCAATCGTATCAACCATGCTTGGTTCTTGTTTTATTTCTTGAACATAGGGAAGTAGCATTTCGCGAATATAGACAGGATCTTCATCTTGCAGGGGAATATGAACAAAGGGAAACATGGCTGCCTTGGTGTGCAAACTAATTGTTTCCATATGATTTGGTTCATAGAAAATCCAAAAGGAATTGATGTTGTCAAAAAGGTACATATCTTTGCCGGCAATGATTCCTTGGCTGGTTATGGTAAAAGTTACTATTGAAGGATCTTTTTGCAGATGCACGTAGCCCACAATTCCAACAAGGATGAAAGTGATTGCCATGATTGGCCCATTAGTAAGCATTGCATAGGTGATGATCGCCAAAAGAAAAATCCCTGCAATAATGTACCATCGATTTGATTTCTCATAGACTTCAAATTCAGGCGCTTCCCATTGATGCAGAATTTTTCCATATTTCTCACGATCGCTTTCTTCTTGTGGAGCTTCTTCTGGCGTTTGATTTTGAAAACGTTGAACAATTGGCCTTTCCCTTTTGTCTTTTGGTTTTTCAATAAATTGTCTTAGGTCTATTGGCATATTTTTTGTTACTTTTACTAAATCAACTGTACCATATTTACAAATATGTTTCTAGCTGTTATGCTTGACGGAGTCTTAAATTTTGTTATTTTTGCATTTTTGAAAAAAATATCATGGAAGCGTGGCCGAGCGGGTCAAATGCGAGAAAAGAGCATTTGACGGGTTTCAAAAGAAACCCAGGAATCCGAGGTCCTTCAGTTTTTTGCATTTTTGAAAAAAATATCATGGAAGCGTGGCCGAGCGGTTGAAGGCAACAGTCTTGAAAACTGTCATGGGGAGACCCATCAAGAGTTCGAATCTCTTCGCTTCCTCAAAAAAGATAGAAGAGAGATTCGAAGAGTGCGAGTAGGATGCGAGCAGGTGCGAGCATTCTGTGTGTAGCGCTCAGACTTCGAGTCGGAGCGAGAAGGAATCTCTTCGC
>Ga0194047_10000494_pt1 | contig 26761 bp, 24 predicted proteins | sample JunL225m_MetaG_2_FD_160070 | JGI IMG/M metagenome (GOLD analysis project Ga0194047, IMG submission 160070) | Anoxic zone freshwater microbial communities from boreal shield lake in IISD Experimental Lakes Area, Ontario, Canada - Jun2016-L221-5m | ecosystem: Environmental > Aquatic > Freshwater... | reverse complement strand
GTACTATGTATCGCATAGTACTATAATTTTAATCATAAAAAACGCAATACATTGATTTACAATATATTATATAAATATTATTTTTATGAACGAAAGCGGATAAGGATAAATGGTAGCTTAAAACCATTCTAATAAAATACGAATAGACTTCTAATAGACTACTAATTCGTAAAAATCTTCCTCTTTTAAATAGGTATTTGCCAGGGCTTGTAAGTCCTCGGGGCGAACAGAACGCACCACTTTAATGGTGTTATAAAAATAGTCTTCCGTTAAATCATTTAATAAATAGGTTTTCCAACGGCTAATAATTTGAAAGGGGCCATCTAAATCACCCAGCAAAGCGCCCAACATATAATTTTTAACCAGTTTTAATTCTTCTTCTCCCACCATTTCTTCTCTTAATTTTTTCATTTCCTTATACACTTCTTCAATGGTGGCTTTACAAACATCCTTGCCCGCATCTGTGCTTACCATCCAAACGCCAGCATGTTTATAGTTTTGCAAATAACTATGTATGCCGTATGTATAGCCTTTGTCTTCTCTAATATTGCTCATCAGTCTGGATCCAAAAAATCCACCAAACAAATTATTTAACACCTGCGTTGCTGGAAAATCGGGATGATGCCTGGTAATAAAAGGCCTAGCCAATCGAATTGATCCTTGCACCGATGCAGCATCATTCACTATGCTGTATTTTTTTTCAGTGGCAGAAATAATTGGATGTGCTTGTTCTTTAATTTCTTTTTTATTCAAAGGCAACTGTCCAATATACTTATTGAGCAAGTCTTGGATATTGGATGGAAATTTTCCTGCTATAAAAATAACACATTTGCCTTCTTGATAATATTGCTTGTAGAATGCAACTAAATCTTCTCTTGTAATATTTTTATAATCCTGCTCTACCGAATATTTTCCGTAAGGATGTTGTATTCCAAACAAATATTCATCAATCAATCTGTTCGCAATAAAATCTCCTTTTTTTAAATTCAATAATAACCTTTGAATTTGATTTTGTTTTAAAATGGCAATTTCTTTTTCAGGAAAATTGGCCTCAGAAACAATTTCTCCCATCAAAGGAATCACTGCTTCAAAATGCTTGGTCAAGCAATGCAATGTCACTGTGGCCGTTTCATTGGTACAAGTTCTATTTAAATGCGCCCCATAAAATTCAAAGGCATCGGTAATTTCAAAAGAAGTTTTTGTACTCGTACCATTTTTTAATAAAAAATTAGTGGCAGCGGCTACCCAGTTTTTTTGCTCAAAAGTATTGCCTGCATCAAAAACCATATCTACCAACAATACTTCCTGTGATCCGCCTTCATAGGCATATACTTCTACCCCATTATCTAAGCTAAACTTTTGATAAGGTTTCAATTGAATATTAAAATCAATAGCGTCTTTAATAACAGGTGCTACTATTCTGTCTAGGGCCATGATTTAGGATTTACTATAATAATATAATGTGTTGCGATTATTGTCTTGGAAAATTTGTTGAGCCGTTTGTTGAATCATGCTAGGCGTTACTCTTTGATACATACCCAACTCTTTGTTCATTAAATCGGCATCTCCGAGTAATTCATAATAAGCTAGGCTATGGGCTCTATTCATAATACTCATATCTTCAAAACAAATCACACTTTCTGTTTTATTAATTACTTTTTGCACTTCTTTGGCATCTAGTATTTCATTTTTTATTTTTTCTATTTCTTCTAATACTGCTTTCTCTGCAACAGTCATACTAATACCTTTCACTAATTTTCCTTCTATTACTAAAAGCCCTGGATCTACGGTGCCAAAATGATAACAATCAATGGATGAAAATATTTGTTTTACTTTAATAAGCTGCTCATACAATCTTGCAGAAGTGCCGCCTCCTAAAACTTCAGTAATTAAATCAGTGGCATGATAACTTCCGTCAAAACGGCCACCCATATGCCAGGTCATCATGAGCATATCTAAAGGCACGTCGGCACGCACATCCATGGACCTCATTTTTTCTTGTACAGGCTCTTTAGGTAAATTGCGTACATAAGGTTTTCCGGCTTCAATAGGACCAAACCACTTTTCAGCTAATTGTTTTACTTGCTCTGTTTGCACATTTCCAGTCACTACTAAAATGGCATTGTTGGGACGATAGAATTGAAAGAAAAAATCTTTCACATCTTCCATAGTGGCATCTTCCACATGGGCCAAGGAGGCACCAATGGTCATCCAACGATAAGGATGTTTCGTATATGCCAAACTGCGCATTTTATGCCAAGCGTCTCCATAAGGTTTATTGATATAATGTTCCTTAAACTCTTCACAAACTACTTTACGTTGTACTTCTAAACTTTTTTTACTAAAGGCCAAGGACAACATTCTATCGCTCTCTAACCAAAAAGCAGTTTCAATATTTTCAGCAGGTATTTGACAATAATAATTCGTTAGATCATTGGTAGTATACGCATTGTTTTCTCCGCCCGCTCTTTGTAAGGGCTCATCATAGACAGGAATGTTTACGCTGCCTCCAAACATCAAATGTTCAAACAAATGTGCAAAGCCTGTTTTAGCAGGGTCTTCATCCTTGGCCCCTACATTATATAAAACATTTACTACGGCCATAGGGGTACTGGTATCTTGGTGTACCAACACTTTAAGGCCATTGTCTAGTTGAAATTTTTCAAATTGTATCATAACAGAGGGCGAAAATACTTAATAACTACAACAGTTCCTTCTCTATTGTAAGAACCTTCTTTATAGCCCTTTCGAAACCCGATAAATTCGATTAACTTTGTGGCCAATTAATACCTAAGCTATGCAGCTGGAAACACTATACCAAAGAGCCTTGAATTTTGAACACTTAAGTAAAGAAGAAGGCCTATTTTTATTTGAAAACGCCCCTCTTACCGAGTTAAGTCATATTGCCAATGAGTTAAGAAAAAAACAAGTGCCCCATGGTAAGGTAACCTGGCAGATAGATAGAAATGTAAACACGACCAACGTTTGTATTGCGAATTGTAAGTTTTGTAATTTTTACAGAGTGCCCGGACATCCTGAATCATATATTACAGACATGGACACCTACCGTCAAAAAATTAAGGAAACCATTGAGTGGGGCGGTGATCAATTATTATTACAAGGAGGACATCATCCTGAATTAGGCTTGGCTTTTTATACTGATATATTTAGTCAGATTAAAAAAGAATTTCCGACCATTAAATTACATACACTAGGGCCCCCAGAAATTGCACATATTTCGAAGCTGGAAAAAATGAGTCATACCGATGTCTTGAAAGCCTTGGTGGCTGCAGGTATGAATTCACTGCCTGGTGCGGGTGCAGAAATTTTAGTAGATCGTGTCAGAAAATTAGTGTCTAATGGAAAATGTGGTGCAGACGAATGGTTGGATGTTATGGCTGCAGCACATCAATTAAATATTACCACCAGTGCCACCATGATGTTTGGTCATGTGGAAACTTTAGAAGAAAGATTTATTCACTTGGTGCGCATTCGTGAAGTGCAGGATAGAAAACCAAAAGATGCCAAAGGTTTTTTGGCCTTTATTCCTTGGACCTTCCAAGATGTTGATACTTTACTTACTAAAATTAGAGGGGTACATAATTTAACTACTACCGAGGAATACATAAGAATGATTGCCATTAGTAGAATTATGCTGCCTAATATTAAAAATATTCAAGCCAGTTGGTTAACCGTAGGAAAAGCCACAGCACAGGTTTGTTTGGAAGCGGGCGCCAACGATTTTGGAAGCATTATGCTAGAAGAAAATGTGGTCAGTGCGGCTGGTGCACCCCATCGATTTACTTATAAGACCATTCAAGAAGCCATCAAGGAAGCAGGTTTCGAGCCTCAATTAAGAGACCAACAATACGATTGGAGAAACTTACCTGAAGCGATTCAAGAACAAGTAATTAATTATTAGGGTATTCTGTAACTTTTGGATCCTATCTGCGTTTTAAGTAAAACCAACTGTCAATTCTAAAGGATGAAGGAGATTGAATTCAATCAATGCGTGGATGAATACGCCAATAGCGTTTACAGATTTATATTAAAAAATATAGGTCATGTGGAAGATGCGCAGGATATTGTTCAAACTGCCTTTGAAAAATTATGGGTGAACCGAAACAAGGTTGAACCACTCAAGGCTAAATCCTATTTATTTACGGTGGCCTATCACCAAATGATTGACCATATCCGTAAAGAAAAAAAACAAAGCATTACCGCTAAGCACGAGGAAGCAGGGGCAAAAGCGACATATCAAAAAGATCCTGAATTAAAACAGATTTTACTTGCAGCCATCAACGAATTAAACCCTACTCAAAAAAGTTTGGTGCTTTTAAAAGATTACGAAGGCTATACTTATCAAGAAATTGGGGAGATCATGAATTTATCGGAGAGTCAAGTAAAAGTATACTTACATCGTGCAAGAATATTTTTAAAAGAAAAATTAGTTCATCTTGAAAAAGTAGCTAGTTAATATGAACATCAACGAAACCAATTACGAAAATTATTTTCTCTTGTACATCGACAAGGAATTGAGTGCTGCAGAAATTGCGGCGGTAGAAAGTTTTGTGATCGCTCATCCGGCCTATGCTGACGAGTTAGAGCAATTGAAAAAAACCATCCAAGCGCAAGAAAATATCATTTTTGACAACAAGGCTTTATTGTACCGCTTACCAGAGCCGGAAGCAAGTATGGCTCCCGATTTTAAAAATACATTATACAAAAAACCTGCAATAAATTTTTCAAATAGATTTAATGGCGTAACCAAAGCCACTTTCCTTAGTATTGCAGCCATTTTTTTACTCCTTATGGGTTATAGTTATATTGTTAGGAACAATAATTCCGATTTGCTTTCCACACCCAAATCAATTGTTCAGAACAATGTATTGATTCAACCTTCTATCCATAATCCCATTGAAAAAAAGGAAGCTATTGTTTTTTCAGAAGATAAAAAGCAAATCAGAAAAGAAGAAGTAAAAAATAATACAAACTCAATAATAAAAACAAATCAAGTAGTAACAACCAAAGAAGCTAATTTCAAAATTGATCTAGCCCCTATTGTAAAAGGATTTGAATTAAATGAACAATACAATACTTCACATTTTGAAAGCACTGCAATCCATCAAGCCCCAGCCATTGAACCTGCAGCAGTCATGATAAATCAAAACGAAACTAATTCCTATCAAGTGGTGGACACCGATGAAACAGACAGAAGCATCTATATCGCCAATTTTGAAATTGATGGAGCAGCCATAAGAGGCATCACTAGAAAATTTAATGCCATTTTTAAAGGAAATAAATCAGACAAAAAATAACACCCCCAATAATATCCCATTGTATGAAAAAAATTCTATTACCAATTTTTTTAGTTTGCTCCACTCAATTTGCCATTGGCCAAAATGACTCAAGTTATCATACCATTTCAGACACCTTAAAAAAAGTAACGAACGATACGATCAGAATTGGAAACATGTTGATTGTACAGGACAAAAACAAAACTGGCTCCTACGAAATGGGGCACGGAATGGTTAAAATAAATTTGAATGATAACAACAAAAGTTATCGCAAAAGCACTAAAGTAGCTAAAAAAGAAAAATCTAATAACAGAAATGCAAGCCTTTATATAAAATCATTTAAAGACACTTTATTAACGATCCATAAAGATACTGTTCAATTAGGTCGTCTTCAAATAATCAATAAAGACGAAGCGGAATACAATAAAGACTTGGGAGCTATACTGGATGGAGATTTTAAAAAAACAAAAATTACTTTTGATCGCAGTCCAAGACGGTTAAAAAACATCAGTACCAATTGGTGGATTTTTGATTTGGGTTTTGCCAATTACCAAGACAACACTGAAAATAAAACTACTCCCATTGGCAATCTACCTAATACAAGTTATTTGAAGTTGAATAATTTGAAGTCAAGCAATGTGAACATCTGGATTGTGCAACAAAAAGTTAACTTATATGAGCATTACATCAATTTAAAATACGGCGTGGGTATTGAGATGTATAATTTTAGATTTGAACAACCCATTAGTTTTCGCAACGATCCTAGCAATGCAGTATACATTGACAATGTAAAATTTTCAAAAGATAAATTATTTGTAGAATACCTATCTGTACCCATTCAATTAAATTTTCAATCCAATCCTAGCAATGACAGAAGTTTTTATGCAAGCATTGGTCTAAGCCCTGGCTACCTGATACAATCGCATACCAAACAAATAAGCGAAGAAAGAGGAAAGAAAAAAGTCAACGGAAATTTTAATTTGGACAATTATAAAATGGCTACCATTGGAGAATTGGGTATTGGTTCGATCCGTTTGTATGGCACTTACAATATGACCAATCTGTTTGATAAAAATTATACCAAATTAGATTTATTGCCCTTTGCGATTGGGGTAAGATTTAGCAAATTCTAATTGTTAGGATTGTTTTAATATAAGTACCAAAAAAAGCCCCTCCAATTGGAAGGGCTTTTTTATATCTTTTAAAACTTAAATTAAATTTTCAGCACCAAAATAAGATTGCAATACTTTTGGAAGGGCAATACCCGTCTCGGTTTGATAGTTTTCTACAATGGCTGCAAATATTCTTGGCAAGGCCAACGAGCTTCCATTTAAGGAATGTGCAAATTGAATTTTACCTGCGGCATCTTTAAATCTACATTTCATTCTATAGGTTTGATACGCTTCAAAATTAGAAACACTACTTACTTCCAACCATCTTTCTTGCGCGGCACTGTACACTTCAAAATCATAAGTAATGGCTGATGCAAATCCCATATCACCACCACACAATCTTAAAATACGATAGGGTAAGCCCAGGCTCACTAATAATTTTTCAACGTGCGCTACCATTTCCATCAACACTTCATCACTTTTATCTGGATGCACAATTTGTATGATTTCTACCTTCTCAAATTGATGCACTCTATTTAATCCACGTACGTCTTTGCCAAAACTTCCAGCCTCTCTTCTAAAGCAAGGAGAATAAGCCGTCATTTGTAAAGGTAAATCTGTTTCTTTCAAAACAACATCTCTAAAAATATTGGTGACAGGCACTTCGGCTGTGGGTATCAAATAAAAATCATCTTCTGTGGCATGGTACATTTGTCCTTCTTTATCGGGCAGTTGTCCTGTTGCAAATGCAGAGGCAGCATTCACCATAAATGGAGGAAGGTATTCGGTATAACCAGCAGCTGTATTAAAATCTAAAAAATATTGTACCAAAGCTCTTTGAAATTTAGCACCCTTCCCTATATACAATGGGAAGCCACTACCCGTAATTTTTGCCCCAGTTTCAAAATCAACCAAATTGTATTTCTTAATTAAATCCCAATGTGCTTCTGCACCTGCATGTAATTTGGGTGACACTCCGCCTGTTCTTACCAGTTCATTTTCTTCGGGTGTTTTCCCCAAAGGCACTAAGTGATGTGGCAGATTCGGTAATTGCACTAAACTGTTATGTAAATCTATTTCTACCTGCGCCATTTTTTCTTTTAATGGCTCTAATTGTTTTTTCCACTCCCCCACAGCTATTTTAGTAGCTTCTGCTTGTTCTTTATCCCCCTTGGCCATCATGGCGCCAATTTCTTTAGATGCACTGTTCACTTTCGCCTGCGTTTCATCAAAAGCAGCTTGTAATTGCTTTCTTTCATCATCTAAATCAATAACCGTATCCACCAAATTGGGTTGGGCAAAATGCTTAACGGCCAACTTCTTTTTAGCTAAGTCCCTATTTTGACGTAAAAAACTCACTTGTAACATCGGATCAAATTTTAGCAAAGATAATCAAAGCAACCTACTACGCCTAGATATCCCCTACCTTTGCTTGGTAAATTGAAAATGGCAGGTATGGCAGCAATAAAAGATGATTTTCAGAGCAGGTGGTGGGATTTAGAGAAAAAATTGATGGACCGATTCGGGAAAAAGCCGGATGTGGAATCTATCCTATTCCTTATAGGGCTTCAGGAAACTGGATTTTTAGTAGAAAAAATAAGCAAGGAACAGAAGCAGGACCTGATGCATGTGGCCATTTGCTCCATTTTGGCTGCCAGTGGATATTACCTATTAGAAGGACAGGATGAAGAAGGCTGGCCACACTTTAAGCAATTAAAGGGACTGCCTACCATGGACCTGATGGAACAAGAAGGCTTTTTAAAAGACCATATTCTACTCTATTTTGAAAACAATAGCTTCTAGCGCATTGTTTTTTTAGTGTTTTTTATGAATCTTTGCACCAATAAAAAATAAACTATGCAATTCCCAGCCGACTTACGCTACACCAAAGACCACGAATGGATTAAATTAGAAGGTACTACTGCCACCATTGGCATTACCGATTTCGCGCAAGGCGAATTGGGGGATATTGTATACATAGATATTAATACTGTAGGAAAAATGCTTTCTGCAGAAGCCGTATTTGGTACTGTAGAAGCAGTGAAAACTGTAAGTGATTTATTTTTACCAGTGGCAGGTACTATATTAGAAGTAAATCCTGCATTAACTGCTCAACCTGAATTGGTCAACACCGATCCTTATGGTGCAGGCTGGATGGTGAAAGTAAATGTGGTGAATGCAGCCGATGTAGCTGCCTTGTTGACCAGTGAAGCTTATAGCCAGTTGGTTCATTAATCCAACTAAGATGATGAAAACTTTAATTTGGGTAGCTAGCGAGCTTTTACTAATATTTATTTTGTTGACTTTGCCAGGCAGTAACTTTTCACATGCACCCAATTGGATGAATGCTGTCCATGTTGACAAATTAGTGCATATGGCTTTGTTTGGCTCTTTGGCTTTTTCCTTTTTTATTCATTTTGAACTTTCTAAAAGCCGTTTCTTAAAATCGATAAGAGCCAAAGCATTGACATTAATATTTTGTATTTTGTATGGCATTGGAATGGAATATTACCAAAAATATTTTGTTCCATCCCGAGCTTTCGAAGTGGCAGATATGTTGGCAGATGCAGTAGGCGCAATTTTAGCATTGCCTTTTTTTATGATGGTAAGAAAAAAATATTTCAAATAGCTTTCGCCAGCAAATGGGTATAGAAAAAGACATACAACAAACTGCATTCAGAAATGAGTTCCAAAAACTTGGCATCAACCTCATTTATACTGCCAATTGGTTGAATGAAAAAATTGGACAAGTTTTAGCTACTGAAAAAATTACGCAGCAACAATACAATATTTTAAGAATTTTACGTGGCAGCGAATGCCCTTTAAGCACCTTAAAAATTAGGGAAAGGATGTTGGATAAAATGAGTGATACCAGCAGGATTGTAGATAGATTGATTACAAAAGGATTGGTAGAAAAAACAGCATGTCTTTCCGATAAAAGATTGGTGGACATCACCCTTTCAAAAAATGGAATTCAATTGTTAGAAAAACTAGATAAATTCAATGATCAAATAGATGCTATTTTGAAAGGCATCCATGAAAAAGAAGCAAGCACCGTGAATCAGATTTTAGATAAGTTAAGAGAAGTGGGTGCCAAAAAATAATTCGAACTTTATGAAAGGATCCTTACTTGGATTAGTTTTACTTATGACTTCTTATTGCGTTCAAGCGCAATTAAACTTAGCCGATAAAAATGTTTTTGAATTTAGAGGCGTTTGGGTGGCCACCGTCGAAAACATTGATTGGCCAAGCAAGAAAGGCTTAAGCAATGAAGAACAAAAGCAAGAATTTATTGCATTACTTGATCTACATCAAAAAAATGGCATGAATGCCATTATCATGCAAGTGCGTCCTTCGGGCGATGCTTTTTATCCCTCCACTTTAGAACCCTGGAGTGAATATTTAATGGGTAAGCAAGGTTTGCCACCAAGTCCTTTTTATGATCCATTGGAATTTATGATTCAAGAAACACATAAAAGAGGCATGGAATTTCATGCATGGATCAATCCTTACAGAGCGGTATTCAATATAAAAAAATCAAGCATTGCACCCAGTCATATTACCAGGCTACATCCAGAATGGTTTTTAACGTATGGTGATAAAAAATATTTTAATCCAGGCTTACCACAAGTATGGCAACATACCAATCGTATTGTAAGAGATTTGGTAACCAGGTATGATATTGATGCGATTCATATGGATGATTATTTTTACCCCTACCGTATTGCAGGAAAAGAATTTCCAGATGAAAAGACCTATCAGCAAAATAAAAGAGGTTTGTCTAAAGAAGATTGGAGAAGAAGCAATTGCGATACCATTGTCAAACAATTGTATGCCAGCATTCACCAAATCAAACCAGCGGTTCAATTTGGAATAAGTCCATTTGGTATCTGGCGCAATAAATCTAAAGATCCAAGAGGCAGTGAAACCAAAGGCGGACAAACCAATTATGACGATTTGTATGCTGATATATTATTATGGTTAGAAAAAGGATGGGTAGATTATATTGCTCCTCAAATTTATTGGGAACACGGACACCCACTAGCCAATTACGATACCATTATTGACTGGTGGAATGAACACAGCTTTGGAAAAAATTTATACATTGGACATGGAATGTACAGAGCAGCTACCAGTACCCCTTGGCGTAATAAAGACGAACTTCCCTATCAAATTAAAAGAGAAAGAGCCGAAGAAAATACCAGGGGCAGTATTTATTTTAGTAGCAGTAGTTTTAAAAACAATCCAAACAATTGGAATGATAGTTTACAACAAAATTATTATCATAAACCAGCTTTATTGCCTACCATTCCTTGGCTGGTTCAATATGAAGTAACTGCTCCGACTATTGTAAAAAAATCTGACAATACCTATCAAATAAATCAAAGCCAAGGCAATAAAGTAAAACAAATTGCCATTTTACAAGGCAGCGAACAACATTATACTGTTAGTGCATTGCTATCGGGAGATACTAAATTCATTAATTTGAATGCACTGGGCCTTGACAAAAACAATATCCAGCCCTATTGGATCATAGCCATTGGAAAACAAAACCAATTAAGTAAATTGGTAGCACTTCCTTAATTTATTTACTCGTGGATTCTTTTTAAAGAAATGTTTTCATTGGCCTTAATGATCAATGGCACATGTTCCACAATGGTCATGTCGTTGTCCAATCCAAAGGCTTTTTGATCGCTCTGTGCTAATTGTTTGATATTGAAATATACATCCATGATAAAGTCTTCTCTGATGGATAATTCATTTTCAATAGAGAAGAAGCTTTCAATAATTACATAAGTAATATCGGTATGGAAATCCTTACTTTTTAAAGATTCATATTTGCTATAAATACCCAACTCCTGAGATTCATTCAATTCTTGCATCACTTTCTTGAAACAAATATTCACACGTGGTTGAATTCTAAAACCTAATTTAAAATCGACACGCATCACTCTATCATCCACTAATTCTCTAATGGAGTATTCCATTCCATACGGAGAATCGGTACGATCAATATGTAAAAACCAATATACATCGGCACGTTTTGGTTTTCTATTCAATATAGAATCGATAATACGGTGCTCGATTTCTCGATGGTTATTGGCCTTGGTCAAATACACCAAATGCGTTGCATACTTAGGTACATCTTTATCAGCACTTAATTCAGAAAGCGGCTCTAAGTAATCTTTCAATTTTACAAAATCCAAATAACGATTGGCAATTTTTCGAGCGCGATGCCAAATCATCATTACAAAAATCATACTTAAAGAAAAAACGAAAGTAATGGCAGCTTCTTTAATTTTTACAAAATTGGCTACGAAGAAAGATATTTCAACAATTGTAAAAATTAAAACTATCAGGGCCACCAATGATTGACTCCATCTTTTTACATTGAGCATATAAAAATTCATCAGCATCGTAGTCATAATCATACAAATGATGATGGAAAATCCATAAGCAGCTTGCATACTTTCACTATTCTTAAAGTACATGAGCATGGTCACACAACCTACCCATAAAATAAAATTCAAACTTGGAATATAAATTTGCCCTTTTTGATCGGTGGGAAATTTAATGGTCACACGTGGCCAAAAATTTAAACTAATGGCTTCGGAGATTAAAGTAAAGGAACCACTGATTAAGGCTTGGCTGGCAATAATAGTAGCTAAAGTTGCTATACCAATACCAACTATCAAAAACCAATGCGGCATGATATTAAAGAAAGGGTTCATGCCATTGTCGCTTTGGCCAATAAAGTCTAGCAAGTAGGCGCCTTGACCCATATAACTCATCACTAAGGCTATTTTTACAAACATCCAACTCACTTGTATGTTTTGACGACCACAATGGCCCAAATCACTGTAAAGCGCCTCTGCACCCGTGGTACAAAGGAAAACCGCACCCAAAAGCCAGAAACCATTGGGATAATGTACCAATAAATCGTAGGCATAATAAGGATTCAATGCACTTAAAATACCTACATGATGCACCACTTGTGAAAGGCCTAAAATTAAAATCATTGAAAACCAAACCAACATAATGGGACCAAAAGCAAAGCCTATAATTTTAGTTCCAAAACGTTGAAAGAAAAATAATAAAGAGATGATGGCAAATACAATACCTACTGTTAAATTATTGCCAGGTACGAAAACTTTTTCTAAACCATGTACTCCAGCCAAACCTTCTATAGCAGAAGATACAGAGATAGGAGGTGTAATCATTCCGTCTGCCAGCAACATCGCAGCGCCAATGATAGCAGGCACATAGATCCATTTTACATAACGGCGCACTAAAGCGAATAAAGAAAAAATACCTCCTTCGCCTCTATTGTCTGCACGCAAGGTTAAGAAAACATATTTGAAAGTGGTTTGTAAAGTTAAAGTCCAAAATACACAAGAAATGGCGCCGTAAACCAATTGTTCGGTTATTATTTTGTGGTTGATGATGGCTCCAAATACATACAAGGGAGAAGTACCAATATCACCATAAATAATTCCTAGTGTAACAATTAAACCTGCTACCGAAAGTTTGTGCGCGTGATTGGCGCCAGATGTTTGTCCCATGTATCAATGTAAGTTGAGGACAAAGTTTATAAAAATTAAATAAAGAAATGGCTTAAAAGTGAAAGTATTTTATAAATTTCTTTAAATAAAAAACTAAGGCTTGTAAGCCCCCCATTTTGCTTCCACTGCTTTGAAACGAAAATCAAAGATTCCCTGGAGTTGCTTTTTTACTAGAATCACCTGAGCTATATCGCCTAAAAATCCCAAAGGAATTTTATAATGCACGATGTCCTCCATCTTCACACCCCCTTTGACCTCGGTAAAATGGTGTTGATGGTGCCAAAGACTATAAGGACCAAATCTTTGTTCGTCAATAAAATAAGCACCTTCTTGCACATGCGTAATTTCTGTCATCCAATACAAAGGAATCCCTAAAAGGGGTTTTACGGTGTATTCAATAATTTGACCTGGATACATTTTAGCCCCATGGTGTTTACTTATAATATGAAAACCCATTTTTTCAGGGGTAATTTTGGCAAGATTGGCAGGACTGCTAAAAAATGCCCAGGCTTCTTGCAAGGAAATGGGGATGAACTGTTCGGTATGGATGGAATAAACTTTTGACATACCCATACAACAACGCAATGTCGTTTTTGTTGTCATAAATCGCCATAAAGCCATTAATTTTATCCCATGATTAGTAAAGCCGCACAGCTCAAAGCTTTTAATACCATTTATAACGCGCTAAATGAACAGCAGAAAAAAGCGGTGGACACCATAGATGGGCCTGTCATGGTCATTGCCGGACCAGGCACTGGAAAAACGCAAATACTGGGAGCAAGGATTGGAAAGATTTTATTGGAAACGGACACGGCTCCAGAAAACATACTTTGTTTAACCTATACCGATGCAGGCGCCATTGCCATGCGTAAAAGATTGGTAGACTTTATTGGGGCAAGTGCTTACAAAGTAACCATTGCTACTTTTCATTCTTTTTGCAATGACATTATTCAAGATAATTTGTCTTTGTTTGAAAAACCTAGTTTGGATCCCATTTCGGAATTAGAAAAAATTGAGTTACTAAAAATATTAATTGACCAATTTGATAAAAAAAATCCTTTAAAAAGATACAGGGGCGATGTGTACTACGAAATGAGCAATTTAAGCAGGTTGTTCAGCGCCATGAAAAAAGAAGGCTGGACCTCGACATACTTAATCCAACAAATCAACACCTACATTGCTGACATTCCAACCCGAGATGAGTTTGTATACAAGAAAAAATACAAACAATTTGAAGCTGGAAGTTTGAAACAAGGATTGGTAGATGCCGCTTTGGAAAAAATGGAAAAATTAAAAGCCGCGGTGGCTGCATTTGATACGTATCAAGCATTGATGAAAAGTCATAGCAGGTATGATTTTGATGACATGATCAACTGGGTGATTTCAGCTTTTAAAGAAAGTAAAAATTTATTGGCTCAATACCAAGAAAAATATTTGTACATATTGGTAGATGAATTTCAAGATACCAGCGGTACACAAAATGAATTAGTGCAATTACTGGTGAATTACTGGGAGCAACCCAATTTATTTGTAGTGGGAGATGACGATCAAAGTATTTTTAGATTCCAAGGTGCCAATGTAGAAAACATGTTGCATTATCAAAAGCAATATGAACAGGACTTGGTGACCATTGTTTTAGAAAATAATTATAGGTCTACCCAACCCATCTTAGACGCTTCTACTTTATTAATCAATAACAATCAAGAAAGATTAATCAATAAAGTAAAAGGTTTGTCAAAAAATTTGATTGCCGCATTACCCGAAAATGTTTCTATAAAAAATGCACCCATTATTGCAGCTTACAATGATCCACAAGAAGAAATGATGGCCATTGCCGAACAAATCAATCAAATCATACTGCAAGGTACCGCGCCCAAAGAGATTGCAGTATTGTATAAAGAGAATAAATATGGTGAAGAAATTGCACATTTTTTGCAACAAAAAAATATTCCCATTTATAGCAAAAGATCTGCAAACTTATTTGATCAAGTACTCATTAAGCAAATTATAAAAATATTGGATTACTTGGCCTGCGAATGGGATCAACCCAACGAAGGTGCTAATTTATTATTTGAAATATTGCATTTTAAATGGTGGCATATTTCTCCCATCACCATTGCAGTATTAACCACAGAAGCCAATCAATTAAAATACGGGCACCCAGAAAAATCTTTTAGACAAGTATTGGTAGAAAAAACACAGGATGTACAAACCAATTTATTTGAACAAGGTGGCATCGCATCAGTAGCCAAGGCCATGAGTGTAATGGAAGATTTGATGAGTCAAATTCCTAATGTGACTTTATTAAACCTATTAGAACAAATATTGCAAAAAACAGGAATCATTCAAGAAGTACTTACTGGCATTGATAAAAATTATGAGTTAACATTGGTGAGTCATTTCTTTGATTTTATAAAAGAAGAAACGCATCGTCATCCAAGCTTACATTTAAACAGTTTGGTGGAAATGTTAAAATTAATGCGCCGTGAGGATATTCGTTTGCCCTTACCCATCACTACTGGAAATGAATCGGGTGTGAATTTATTAACGGCACATGGCAGTAAGGGATTAGAATTTAAGTATGTTTTTTTAGCAGGTACCAATGCGCATTATTGGGAGAAAAAAAGAAGTACTGCCAATGCAGGTTACACTTTACCAGACACGGTGTTGAGTAGTTTAGAGCATGCCAATGATAAAGAAGAATTGAGAAGATTGTTTTATGTTGCCATTACAAGGGCCAAACAAAATTTAACCATTTCTTACAGTCAATACAAGTCTGATGGCAAAGAAGCGGAGCCCAGTCAATTTATCATTGAAGTAATAGAAGGCAAAGAAGCAAGCATTCAAAAAATGGAATTGTCTACCGCTGTTAAATCTACTTATACCTTACTTCGTTTGCAATCTGCTCCGATGCCCGAAATTCAGCAGCTAGAAAATGATTTTATTGCCCCCAAGTTGGAAAAATTTTCGATGAATGTAACGGCATTGAATAATTATTTAAAATGCCCTTTACATTTTTATTACAATAGTTTGATTCGCGTGCCTTCGGGAAAATCAGAAGCCACCACTTTTGGATCGGCCGTTCATGACGCCTTAAACAAACTGTTTAAGAAGATGCAAGAAGGAGGTAATGTATTTCCAGATACCCAAACCTTGGTACAAGATTTTAATTTTTACATGAATAGGCATCGAGAGGCATTTACCCATCAAGAATTTAAAGACCGAAAAGAATTGGGCGAAACCGTTTTGATAAAATATTATGATCATTATGTAAAAGATTGGAACAAAGTGGTCACTACCGAATATCGAATCAACAATGTGGTAGTAAAAGACATTCCATTAAAAGGCGCCATCGATAAAATTGAATTCAATGGTAAACAAGTAGTGGTTATCGATTACAAAACAGGCAATATCGAAAATGCACGCGAAAAATTAAAAGCTCCCAATGATAAAAATCCATTGGGTGGAGATTATTGGAGACAGGCTGTTTTTTATAAAATACTTTTAAATCATCACCCAAAAAATTGGGAAGTAGTGAGTGCCGAATTTGATTTTATTGAGCCCAATAAGAAAAACCAATTTGAAAAAATAGCCATTTCGATTACGGATGCCGATTTGACTACAGTGGGACAACAAATACAAATGGTTTGGGAGAAAATTCAAAACAAAGACTTTTATACCGGTTGTGGCAAGGAAGATTGTCATTGGTGCAATTTTGTTAAAACCAACGAATTGGCAGTGGCCTTACACGAAATAAAAGAGGAATCAGAATCAGAGGAAGCATAAATAAAGTAAGTTTGCAAGGTATGCGTAAAATTGGTTTTTTAAAATTTGTAGTACTTGGCTTTTTTGCTATCAGTTCGGTGATGCAAATGACCAGTTGTGCAAATATTGTACCTCCAGGCGGCGGACCCAGAGACAGCCTTCCACCCTATTTAGTTGCTGCCAAACCTCATGATTCCTCTATCAACTCTCAACCCAAAGAAATACTCATTGCCTTTAATGAATACATTCAGAGCACATCCATTCAAGAAAATTTAGTCGTCTCCCCATCTTTAAAAACAACACCTTTAATTGATGCTAAATTGAATGTGCTTAAAATAAGAATTATAGATACTTTAAAACCCAATACTACTTATAGTCTTGAATTTGGAAATGCAATTAAAGATGTCAATGAAGGAAATATTGCCAAAAATTTTACTTATGTTTTTAGCACGGGCAATCATTTAGATACGGGAAATTTGACAGGTACAGTTAACTTAGCCGAAACTGGGAAAATTGACACCACTCTAATTGTAGTTTTACAACCAGCGGAAAAAGATTCTGCTATTTTTAAAGAGAAACCGCTTTATTATACTAGAATCAACGGTAAAGGGAAATTTTCATTTCATTTTTTACCACCCTATACTTATCATGTTTTTGTATTGCCTAGTGATTATAGCAAAAAATATGATGACAGTACTAAATTATTTGCTTTTGCCAACGAACCCATTACCATACAAGCTCATAACGATTCCATTCGCTTGTATGTTTTTCAAGGAGCTAAAAAAGTAGAGAAGAGAAGAACCACCAATAAAGCAAATAACAAAGCAGGTGCTGTGTTGAAATTTTCAAGAAATTTTGATGGAACAGAGCAGGATCAATTAAAACCTTTACTACTTGGTTTTGAAACACCCGTTCATTTCAATGACAGCTTTCCCATTACCTTGTGTGATACTTTAAATAATAAATTAAGTGGCTACAAAATTTATATTGACAGTTTACACGCAGAAACAGTGGTGATTGATTATCCTTGGAAGCAGCTTACCAAATTTCATTTAATCCTACCTAAAGCCAGTATCAAGGATTCTTTGAACAATACACTTACGAAAACAGATACACTGGCCTTTACAACAAAATCTGATGCGGCATATGGGGCATGCGTATTTAGAATGACGGGCGTGGATGAAAAATTAAATCAAATTCTTCAATTGACACAAGAAGATAAAGTCAAATTCAGCTACCCACTTACAAAAAGTACCATCAATGTAGAAAAATTACCGCCAGGTGAATATGTTTTAAAAATATTAAATGATACCAACCAAAATGGCAAATGGGATACTGGTAGCTATTTTGGCAAAGTAAAAAAACAGCCCGAAATAGTGCAGATGCTTTCTACTCCATTAACGATAAAACCCAATTGGGAAAATGAAATAATTTTAATCATCAATAATAAGTAATTTTATTACTGCTATCTTATGCAATTACCTTCTACCTTATTAGAAAATGCTGTGGCAGAATTTGCCAAACTTCCAGGTATTGGTAAAAAAACTGCATTAAGGTTGGTATTACACTTATTAAAACAAGAAGAAGCAACCACTACTCATTTTAGCGATGTATTAAAAAAAATGAGAAAGGAAATTCAATTTTGTCAAAGATGTTACAATATCAGTGATGGTAGCATTTGTTCAATCTGTGCCAATTCGGGAAGAAAAAAAGATACCATTTGTGTGGTGGAAAATATACGCGATGTAATTGCCATTGAAAACACACAACAATTTAATGGCACTTACCATGTTTTAGGCGGCATCATTTCTCCTTTGGATGGGATTGGTCCAGAACAATTGACCATTGAACCTTTGATTGAAAGAGTGGCTAAAGACAAAGTCACTGAATTAATTTTTGCATTAAACCCCAATATTCAAGGAGATACCACCATTTATTACATACAAAAGAAGCTCTCCCGTTCCAATTGTCTCATCACTACTATTGCCAGAGGTATTGCTTTTGGAGGCGAATTGGAATATGCCGATGAAATGACCTTGGGCAAAAGCATCTCCAACAGACAACCCATCCACCAATACATCAAATAGGAAAATCAAGTAAAAATACTTATTTTTGATGTTCAAACATTGAATTATGAAAACGAAATTTTTTTTATTCGTGTTCCTTGCTTGGGCAGGAACCATTCATGCTCAAAAAAAATACAGTACCAACAATGCCATTGTGCATTTTATTGCTGCCGACGATAATGACATAGACGCAGTAAACAAAGAAGTAGTAAGTCGTCTAGAACCCAATGGGGACATGAGTTTCATTCTTTTGATAAAAAATTTCAAGTTTGAAATGGAGACCATGCAAAATCATTTTAATACCGAATACCTTGAATCTGATAAATTCCCACGTGCGTTTTTTTCTGGTAAAATAACCAATATCAATACGGTTAATTTTACCAAGGATGGCAAATACCCTATCACCGCATCAGGCAATATACAAGTACATGGCGTAAGCAAACCCATTCAAACCAATGGTTTCATTGAAATAAAAAATGGGTTCGTAAAGACAAGCGCTCAATTCACCGTTACACTTAAAGATTTTGGTATTGGCGGGGTTTTAATCAAAATGGTAGCAGATAAGATCAACATTGATGTTACAGCAAGCTACCCATAAGTTAAACGTTTCTGCAGTTATTGCTTAATTTGGCTACAATACAATAGTGTGTTAACTTCGCAACGCATTGCAGGCGGATTTGTTTATTGTTCAACCTGCCATCCTCAAGAGGAAAAAGAACTAATAAACGATACTATTTACACCCCCCACCTTTTCAATAGTATTATTAGTTGCTCTATTTTCTTTTGGATACATGCATAAAAATTTATTTATGTCAATTCAAGAGACACTCAAAAAAAGAATATTGGTGATTGATGGTGCCATGGGTACGATGATTCAGCGCCATAAATTAACGGAACAAGATTACAGAGGAACCCGCTTTGCCGATTGGCCTTCTGATCTTAAAGGCAATAACGACTTATTATGCATTACCCAACCTGCTATCATTACAGGTATTCACTTACAATATTTAGAAGCAGGTGCCGACATTATTGAAACCAATACTTTCAGTAGCACTTCTATTGCCATGGCCGATTATGACATGCAATCATTGGCTTATGAATTAAATGTGGCAGCCGCTAAATGTGTGCAAGAAGCCATTAAGCAATACCAATCAAAACATCCAAAAGCAACTGAGAAATATATTGCAGGTTCTATTGGCCCCTTAAATAAAACTTTAAGTTTATCTCCCGATGTAAACAATCCTGGTTTTCGCGCCGTTACTTTTGATGAAGTAGTAACAGCCTATACGGAACAAATTCGTGGACTTGTGGACGGAGGCGTTGATGTTATTTTAATTGAAACTATTTTTGATACCTTAAATGCGAAGGCCGCCATATTTGCGGTGAAAGAATTTTTTAGAAAAGAAGGGAAGCCTGAATTACCTATGATGATTAGCGGTACCATCACCGATGCCTCGGGTAGAACCTTAAGTGGTCAAACCTTATCGGCCTTCTATACTTCTATTGCACATGCCAAACCTTTAAGCGTTGGTTTAAACTGTGCTTTGGGTGCACAAGAAATGAGAAGTCATATTGAAGAGCTTTCACAAATTGCGGCTTGTTATACATCGGCCTATCCCAATGCTGGCTTGCCTAATGCTATGGGCGAATATGACGAAGAACCACATCAAACGGCGCATTTTATTGAAGAGTGGGCCAACAATAAATTTGTAAATATTGTAGGTGGCTGTTGCGGCACTACCCCAGATCATATCAAACATATGGCGGACAATGTAAAAAACATTACACCCCGTTCACTTCCTATTCTAGACCCAACTATTTAAATTATGAGTGAAGAAATAATACATATTAAACCTTATTTAAGATTAGCAGGACTAGAACCTTTAATTATTCGTCCTGAAACTAATTTTGTGAACGTAGGGGAAAGAACCAATGTAACGGGATCTAAAAAATTTGCAAGACTTATTCGCGAGAACCAATATGAAGAAGCCCTGTCTGTTGCAAGACAACAAGTAGAAAGTGGTGCACAAATTATTGACGTAAACATGGATGACGCTTTACTAGAAGGCGTGAAAGCCATGACGACTTTTTTAAACTTAGTACAAAGCGAACCCGATATTGCCAAGATACCTATCATGATTGATAGTTCTAAATTTGAAATTATTGAAGCGGGTTTAAAATGTGTACAAGGAAAATGTATTGTGAATTCTATTTCCATGAAGGAAGGAGAAGCCAAGTTTATTGAACAAGCACATATCTGTAAAGCATTTGGTGCGGCTGTCATTGTAATGGCTTTTGATGAAGTAGGTCAGGCCGATACCAAGGACCGTAAAATAGAAATATGTTCGCGCGCTTATAAAATATTGGTAGAACAAGTAGGATTTGATGCTCAAGATATTATTTTCGACCCCAATATTTTTGCGGTAGCCACAGGTATTGAAGAACATAATAATTATGCTGTAGACTTTATCGAGGCTACCCGCGTTATCAAAGAAAGAATGCCCTTAGCCAAAGTAAGTGGCGGTGTCTCTAACGTTTCTTTTTCTTTTAGAGGCAATGATGCAGTGCGTGAAGCCATTCATGCGGTATTCTTATTTCATGCCGTGAAAGCGGGTATGGATATGGGTATTGTGAACGCAGGTCAGTTAGAAGTGTATGATGAGATTGAACCAACTTTAAGAAATTTATGTGAGGATGTTATTTTAAATAGAAATAACGACAACAACGAAGCCACCGAAGCCTTGATTCAATACGCCGATACGGTAAAAGCAAAAGGCAAAGTAGAAGTAAAAAGTGCTGCTTGGAGAGAAGGTACCGTGGAAGAAAGATTGGCACATTCTTTAATCAATGGTATTACCGATTTTATTGATGCAGATACAGAGGAAGCAAGATTGCAATACAGCGAACCTTTGGAAGTGATTGAAGGACCACTCATGGCGGGCATGAACCAAGTAGGTGATTTATTTGGATCAGGTAAAATGTTTTTACCGCAGGTGGTAAAAAGTGCAAGGGTGATGAAAAAAAGTGTGGCAGTTTTAACACCTTTTATTGAAGCGGAAAAAGAAAGAAAAAAATTAGCCTCTATTAATCCGAATGGCGCAAGCAAGGGTCCAGCCAAAATATTATTAGCCACCGTAAAAGGGGATGTACATGATATTGGAAAAAATATTGTGGGCGTTGTATTGGGTTGCAATGGTTATGAAATTATTGATTTAGGGGTGATGGTGCCTGCGGATAAAATTTTAGCAGAAGCACTAAAACATGAAGTAGATATTATTGGCCTGAGTGGACTCATTACACCTTCCTTAGACGAAATGGTGTATATCGCCAAAGAAATGAAAAGAAGAGGCATGAGCGTTCCATTGATTATAGGTGGGGCAACCACTTCTAGAATGCATACCGCAGTTAAAATTGCACCAGAATACGATAATGGTGTTGTGCATGTATTAGACGCATCTAGAAGTGTAACGGTGGCTGGTTCTTTATTAAACAAAGATCAAAAAGCACCTTTCCTTAAAGAATTAGAAAAAGCCTACGCAGGACTGAAGAACGATTTTGATAATAAAAAAACAACTAAGCAATCACTAAGCTATGCAGATGCTTTGCAAAACAAAGCTGTGATTGATTGGAAAGATTTTAAAGTTGTAGCGCCTAGCTTTACGGGCAATAAAGCCATAGAGATTACCGACTTATCGGTACTCGTAGACTATATAGATTGGAAGCCGTTCTTCATTGCTTGGGAATTGCATGGAAATTTCCCAGCCATTCTTACAGATGAAAAAGTAGGAGAAGTAGCTACAAAATTATATGCTGACGCGCAAAAACTACTCACTCAAATCATTGAAGAGAAATGGCTAAGCGCTAAGGGTGCCGTGGGTTTTTGGCCAGCAGCAGCGAAAGATGACGACGTTTTTTTGACGCACGAAAACGAAAAAATAGCCTTACACTTTTTAAGACAGCAAGCAAAAAAAACAGTAGGTCAACCCAATTATTCATTGGCCGATTTTATTTGTCCTGTTTCTGAAAATAAAAATGATTTTATTGGCGCCTTTGCTGTCACCATTCATGGTATTGAAAAACATATCAAAAAATTTGAAGAAAATTTAGACGACTATAATAAAATTATTTTACAAGCACTTGCCGATAGATTAGCGGAAGCTTTTGCAGAATACTTACACGCTAAAACTAGAAAAGAATTTTGGGGCTATGCTGCCGATGAAACTTTAACCAATGAATCTTTAATAAGTGAGCAGTATGTAGGCATTCGTCCTGCACCTGGTTATCCTGCTTGTCCGGACCATACAGAAAAGTATACCTTGTTTAATTTATTAGACGCTGAAAAAAATACAGGTATTAGCTTAACTGAAAGTCTAGCGATGTACCCTGCTTCTAGTGTTTGTGGTTGGTATTTTGCCCATCCACAAAGTCAATATTTTGGATTGGGTAAAATTAATCAGGATCAAGTTTTGGATTATGCTCAAAGAAAAAATAAACCACTAGAATATATTACCAGATGGTTGCAGCCGGTAATTGACTAATTCTACTTCATTAAAAAAAGGAACCCCTCATAAAGTTCCTTTTTTTATACCTTATATTTTTTCAAACAACCACCACAAACGTTTACGTTGTTTAACTTTATAATTTTTACGAACGTATTTACTAATGTGTTCAATGGCTTCGTCTACGCTGTCCGTAAACAACATAAACTTTTTATCTTCCTGGGCAATGGCACCTGCTGCAATCATTTGTTCCATCCAAACTTGAAATGGTTGATAATATTCTTGGCCCATTACTACAATTGGAAAATCATTGATAACCTTGGTTTGCGCTAATGTTAGGGTTTCAAAAAATTCATCTTGCGTCCCAAAACCTCCAGGCATAATCACAAATGCATAGGAATATTTTACCATCAAAACTTTTCTAATAAAGAAGTAATTAAAAGTAAGCGAGATTTGTGTGTAAGGATTGATGTGTTGTTCAAAGGGCAATTTGATATTACAACCTACCGAAGTACCTCCGTTTTCAAAAGCCCCCCTATTGGCTGCTTCCATAATGCCTGGCCCACCTCCCGTCATAGTGGTAAAGCCCAAGCCAGCAATACGTTTGCCCATTTCTCTGGCTTTGATGTAATAAGGATTTTCTTCATTAAATCGAGCCGATCCAAAAACTGTGATGCTCGGACCTACAAAATGCAATGTTCTAAAACCTTTGATAAATTGTACAAATATTTGTAATGCAAATAAGAATTCATTCATTCTGGGTTTGGGCCCTTCTAAATCATATTGCTTGATGGCAGGAATGATTCTTTGTTTGGAATTAGAAGACATAGCTAATGAATTGATATTGCTTGGATGGAATGAAGTTAGAATAAATTATCAAGCCGAGTTCATTAAATTAGTTAATTTTGAAAGGACTATTTTAACGCTTTCATGAAAAAATGTTTCACTTTTTTTAGCTGCTTCCTACTCATATTGAACATCCATAGCTTTGGTCAAGAGAAAGTAGTAGTTGAGCAGATTCAAACTTATTCTGGTGTCAATCCAAACGCAAGTTATTGGCATCTTCCTACTAACATCGATTTTATATTAAAAGCTTTGGATTCTGGCTTGTTTGCCAATTTGCAATTAGAAAGAGTCAATAGCTTGCCTCCCATCAAAAAAGAATTGACAAAAACAAGCAGTCTTGGAAAGATAACTATTGATTGGACAAAGAGTAGCGCATATAACTATCATGCGTATTTGGAAATCTACGAGTTGACGCCTGCATTCATTTATCAAAATAAATGGGTCACTCTTACACAATCAAAACAAGATAGCATTCATACCATTTGGTACATCGCTTGCAACATTTATAACCAAAAACAAGAAAAGATTTTTGGAAAAGTTACACTGATCGCAATTATGCCCGTTCATTCCTTAGGCATGGGTTACGAAGTCATCACCACAGGAAGTGTCCCAAGCAATATATATCAAGCCATCGCAAAAGGCATCGGTTTTATAACACCAGAAATGGAAAATATAGAATTCATGGAAGCAAAAATGCCCAGTGCCTATGCGACCGATAATTATTGGATGCCCCTTATTCACAAACAACCAAGAATTTTATTTGATACTACAAAACAATTTATGTCCTACAGCATAAATGGAAAATTGCAATCCCTCAGAACACCCGAAGCAGTTTTAAATAAAATTAATTTGAAGGATAAAAGTATAAACAATCCTTTTAAAGAGTTGATAGCACTGATTAGAAATACAAGAAATGGTGTCAACTATAAAGAATATTATCAAGTCATACAGCCGCTTAGAGATGTCATTGACAATATCGACTATACCATTGAAGCTTATCTAGAATTTGACAAAGATCCAATTGTTACAGATAATTTTAAAAAGACAGGCATTGAATTTTTACAAGACAGCATCCACAACATCTATCAAGACAGAAAAAAAATTGGAACCTTTAAAGTAAAAGAAAATGTAGTAGCTCCTAATAAATTTTATTCCCCTGATAAAATATACAATGGCTATGACTCTTCGGTCTCCTTTGCTTTAGGTACTTTTTATGCCAAACAACCCATTGTAGATGCAAAAGTAATTGATGGAGAAGTAATAGGCCACACCTTCTCCATCAAACTTAATTATGAAAATAATTTAAAAACCATCAGTCTAGACAATAAAATAATTATGGTAGTGGAAGGCAATAAAAAACCATTTCAAATGGTGCTCTTAGATAAAACCATCCCCAACACTACGATGAATTTATTATTGTTGATTGCATTCAGTGAAATATTTCAAAGCCCTTTATAAAACAAGTATATAAAAATGCGCATTGTTAGTTACAATTTAAATGGCATTCGTGCTGCCATAAAAAAAGGCTTGATAGAATGGTTGACCGAATATCCAGTAGATGTTTTTTGCGTTCAGGAAACCAAGGCCACAGAAAAAGACATCGATCCTAGCTTATTTACTTCCTTAGGCTATCATATTGCTTGGTATGCTGCAGAAAAAAAGGGATACAGTGGTGTGGCTATTTTTAGCAAACAAAAGCCTGACAAAATTATTTATGGCAATGGATATGCCATGAGTGATGCAGAAGGTCGTGTAATTCGTGTGGATATAGGTGACTTAACCATTGTCAATGCATACTTCCCTTCTGGCACCAGTGGCGCAGAAAGACAAACTTATAAGTATCAATGGCTTAAAGAATTTGATTCCTACTTACAAAAGCTAAAAAAAGAACGTTCAAAAATTATTGTAGCTGGAGATTACAATATCGCACATCAAGCCATCGACATTCATGACCCAAAAGGAAATAAAAATTCTTCTGGATTTTTACCCGAAGAAAGGGTTTGGATGGATCAATTGTTAAGCAAGGGCTGGGTGGATAGTTTTAGAATATTAAATCCAGAAACCATAGGATCTTATTCATGGTGGAGTCAGCGTTTTCCTTCGGTGAGATTACAAAACAAGGGATGGAGAATTGATTATCTATGTACTACAGACGCTTTGTCTAACTCTATAAAAACGGCTACCATCCTACCTATGGTCAAACACAGTGACCACTGTCCTATTGTGCTTGAATTAAAATAAAGTATAAAACAATTGCACATGCAAGTATATAATATTAGTTTTCAGATAGATCCTAGTTTAGAATTTCAATGGTTAGAATGGATGAAAAATAATTTTATTCCAAAGGTGATGGCAAGTCAAAATTTTAAAGAAAATAAATTGTATCAAATAAAAGTAAATGCTGACCAAGCACCCACTTATACTTTACAACTTTATTGTGACAACATCGAGCTATGGCAGGCCTATCAAGAATTACAGGCAACTGTGCATTTACAGGAAGTACAGCATACCTGGGGTGAAAAATGCTACTATTTTTGCACCGAAATGCAAATTGTGAATTGAATGTGGATAGATTAAATAGCCGAAACTCAAGGCAGGCTTATATTTCAGCCG
>Ga0194047_10000493_pt1 | contig 26824 bp, 22 predicted proteins | sample JunL225m_MetaG_2_FD_160070 | JGI IMG/M metagenome (GOLD analysis project Ga0194047, IMG submission 160070) | Anoxic zone freshwater microbial communities from boreal shield lake in IISD Experimental Lakes Area, Ontario, Canada - Jun2016-L221-5m | ecosystem: Environmental > Aquatic > Freshwater... | reverse complement strand
CCATGAGATTTGTGCCTCCCAAAGAGGGCGTGTCGAGCCACGCCCCTACAAAATCACCTCGCGCCCTTGCCCAAACCCCTTTGAGAATCGTTTTATAGAGGACAATTTCTTTCTTGCAACAGCCCTGTTCAACTTGTCAGAAAATACCGTTTCACTTAATGGAGTCATAGTACTTTTCGCCTAATTCTGATTGGTTTTTGTTCTTAAAGCCCCTTTTATGCTGAAACCATGCTTTTTCAGGTATGTTATAATAAAAATTAGTCCGTAAGGAAGCTATATTGGTTTGCTTATTGGAAATTTTATTGTATGCATGTCTGACAACCGAAAATTAGCTTTGTGCTATGCTCGATACGATAATCTTTAAAGCTTCTGTACAAATGAACTAAGAGGGATTGTAGCATGAGGCTGTGCTTGAGCTTCACAGGCTGCTTCCAAGCTGCATGAATTATCAGAGATTGTCATTTGTGGCAACCTTTAGAGGAGAGTTTATTTCATGGTTAGAACCGAATCGCCTCGTTTGCCCCGCCGCATCTTTTTAATCGGCGGCTTAGCCCTGTTACTGATAGCCTTTATCGCCTTTTTCAACATTTCTACCCAAACCAATGCTGCTGTATCTTGGAGCGCTCCTCTAATAGCTCCCACCAATACTCTTAAGGCTGTGGGTAATGGTCCACAAACTCTAATAGATCCCATACGACATAATGTAGTAGTGATAGGCGCTTATTGTTGCGGCAACCCTACTCAGGGCGAATCTGCAACTGCAACCGGAGGGGTTTTCTTTTTCTCCAGTCATGATACCTATAACAGCTATGTAACGGTAACCAGTTGGGCTTATAACGGTGTACCCTACACAAATTTTAGCGGGGCTTTTGACCGCAACGGCTACCTTCACATCGTCTATACCACCTCCAACATGAAAAAAACTATCAACGGCACAATGTACTATGTTAGATATTCTTGGAACGGTTCTAGCTATGCAGAAGTCTCTCGCACGCAAATAATGAATAATGTGTGCGGTAGTTTTGACTGCCAATATGTATCGCTTACTTCTAGTTTATACCCAACCGGTCCTGATAAGTTGTATCTGGCTTACAATATTAGGGATTTGGTGGATGCATACTGGCGTATAGATGTAACTGAGACCAGCGGTTCTAGCCCTAACTATACTTGGGGCAGCACCCCCACCAATGCCGGGGTTTCAACCACTAAATACTCATTCAGGTATCCCTCTATGGTGGTTGATAAAGACGGCAGCCTGTTTTTAGCGTACCAATGCGGTCTAGACTGGGGGCCCATGACAAATTATAAATGTATCAAAGTAATGGATCGCAACCCAAATGGAGTTTGGGGTCCAGTTTATTCCTATAACCTCGACCATTCTGCCCAATGGCCCGCGGTTGCGGTTGATAACAAGGGTAACGGCTATGTCTTTTCCGGTTATAATTGCCTAAGCATGATTAAATATACAGCATCCGTAGGCTGGAGCGGTGCTGCCGGTGATAATGTTGTTAACACTAATTCACCGACTAAGTCTTGTGTAACTGGTTCTTTGGCTGGCACGAATCCTCCTTATTATAATAATAATATAATAAAGGCTTTTTCGGCAGTTGGAACCGGCGATGGTTCAATTTATATAGCTTTCCCTGTTCTCATTCGCGGGATGTATTACGCCTATACCACCGATGGCGGCGCTACTTTTGGTCCCGACCCTAATAACCCTACTGCTGCCGATACTAACGCTTCCGGTTGCGTGGCTTTTGATGGCGGCTACTGTGTTTTTGATGCCAGTATTGCTTGGGACAACAATACTTTGGTAATTGGAGGCAAGAAGACTTACAATCAAGCTACTGCAGATTTCAAGTTATCAATCTTAAGAGCAACAGGGGGCGGTTACTATGATGCCGCGCCCTCGAACCTGACCTTCTCTAAAACAGCTACTTCCCTGACTCTATCGTGGCAAAATAATTCCCCCCATGCTACCGCTTTCAAGGTTGAACGTCGCCCTTACCCGGCGGCAGGTGGTTCATGGGCTACAATTAGCAGCAATGCAGCTAATCCTTTTATTGACTCCGGGCTAACTGAAGCTACGGGCTATGAATATAGGGTGACGGCGATGGGGACTCCACTTGGTAATTTGCTCTCTCCTACTGTTCATGACTTTACCGTGTTGCTTCCGCCTACCCTTTTGCAATCTACCACATCCACTACAACTTCTATTGTTTTAGGCTGGACTGCCGGTTCAGCGGCTAATACAGGCTTCTCAGTTGAGCGGGCAAGTTTAACCGCCACTTCTACTTTTACTGTAAAAGGAACTCCGGGAACTAACAGCTATACAGATGCTACGATTTCTCCCGCGGGTGAATACGGTTTCTTTTATCGGGTAAGGGCATATAAAACCGTTCCCGGCTCAACTGAAGGTACTATTTACTCGGATTATTCCAACCTCTTGTATTCTGAGACAGCCCCTAATGCTCCAACTGGGGTGACTGCTACTCCTAACGGAAGCACTAGCGAAAAGATCGAGTGGACGGATACTTCAACTTTTGAAGACGGTTACAATATCATCATCGGGGCTTCAACATATACCGTCGGACCTGTAAGCGGCACCGGCTCTAAAGGCAGTTATATAGTAAATGGTCTTACGCCAAATACAACCTATAATAATGTAAAAGTACAGGCGTTTTCGGCGGGAAAAGGGGTGGGGGAAACTCCAACGTCGTTTACCACCGCGCTTGCCCCGCCCACAGCCGTTAACTTAACAAGTGTTACTGGCTCTACTCTGACGGTGAACTGGACTGCTCCATCCGGTACTCCTACCAGTTATGCGGTAGAGCGGCTGCAATTGGGTGTAGATTCGAGTTGGACGCAAGTCGGCACTCCCACTCCCCCCCCCAATAGTTTCGACGATACCGGTCTAACCGCAGGTAAGATATACCTGTACCGGGTAAAAGCTATCAATGCCGGAACTTCAGACCCTTCGGCAGAAGCGGGTGTACTAACTACAGGCGGTACCGAGAGACCTGTTACAGACGCTACCACCTTGACCGATGCTTTAACTAATGCAGTATCCGGTGACATAATTAAAATCACGGGGAATGTTACAGTATCTGGAGCATTACCCGATGTTCCTCCAGGAGTAACTATTATTGGTAGCTGTTCCACAAATGGGCCTGCGATTGAGATTACCGGAGCAACTGGTTCAGTAAATGGTTTGAATTTGTTCGGCGCAACGCTCTATGGTATCTATATACATGGCTTTACTAGCGGTAAAGAGATAATAACCCACAGCGGACGTAACGTGATGAATTGCGTTAAAGTCGGGCAGTAAGCCGCCTACTACCGAGCAATTCGACCTTGAAATAACAAAACCCCTCTCCTGTAAAAAGAGAGGGGTTCAGGCAAGGGGCTTAAGCCCCTTGTTTTAATTATAGCCAACCCTTGTTTCTTAATAGAGCATTACCTAGCAAGCCCATCAACACTCCAAATGGGGTTCCGCTTAACTCAGGATGCCATTCGAGACGCGCCCGCTCAAAGTATTGCACCACGTAGTTCTTCCCGTCATCCGGGTTAAGCTCGTAATATTCCTCGCTGATTGGGTAGCCGTATATAAACAACCCGCCGTGACTTTCCCAATAAGCTTTAAAAGAGTTGCGTAGGTTATGCCCGGTTTCGGGGAACCATGTTGCGCCGGGATAGCGCATATTCTCAAAGCGGTTAAACGCCCCATGTCCGGCTTGGCGCAACGGTTCGGTTATCTGGTTGCCCAACAAACCAAGCATCACTTCGTAGGGAGTGCCGGACAATTCGGGATGGTATTCAAAACGGTTGCGCTCGAAATACTGCGCCAGATAGATTTTACCATCGGCAGGATTGACCTCATAGAAAGGCTCGGTGCGCGGGTAGCCGAATTGCATCAGCCCACCTTTGTCTCGCCAGTATTGTTTGAATATCCCGTTCAGATTATGCCCCGTTTGGGGGAAGAAGAAATTCCCACCGGAAAGGTCGTTATCAGGCTCTACTGCTGTAAGCGATTTATCGTATTCGGAGACATCCAGACTGTAAAAACGCCGATCTTCTCCCAAAGTATAAATTCGGGAGGGCGCGTAAGGTGAAAACATAAGCCCCAGACCGGGGGGGTTGCCCGTAATTTTTTGCCATGTTTGCCCCAAATCAGGCGACATCCATACCCCTTCCTTGCGGCTGACGTAGATGTTGGATGAGACTACTGGCGATTGGTAAAATTGCAAAAAAGTACCAAAATCGTTACCGCTTGTCAATTCATCCGGTAAGCTCAAATTTTGCCAATTTGCACCTCCATCACTTGAATAATCCAGTTTGGTATTAGCCGGGCTATAAGGATACCCTTTGCTAACTCGTAGCAATTTCCCATTGCTGTAATAGGCTGTTACCGCGCTTGACATTCTGTTGAAGCCTAGCGATGTAAAGGAAGCCGCGCCGTTGACGGATACTTTTAGTTCTCGTACATTGCTGGAACCGAACCCACCTCCCTCATATATAAGCCCGATAACGTTTACGGGTGTTTGTGGATTCTCGCTTAGATTGGACAGGTAAACCGCAATACCGGCGCGTGAGTAATCATAGAGGGCAGTTCCTTCAAAACGTTTACTCCAGCTTGCGCCGGCATCTTGCGTGAGATAAATCGCAATATTTCGCATCCCATCAGACCCGGTAAGCGGGTTTTGTACCAGCGCGTAAGCTGAACGGGCATCACTGTTAGCTATGACAAAGGAGCGTACCATCCCGTTAAATTGCTGCCCTATCTCTTGCCAGTTCAAGCCCCCATCTTGGCTCACCAGAATTTTTGATTTTTGACTTTCGTTGTTAAAAACCGGGGTAAAGTTGTAAAGGTAGCGACTGCCATCGAGCGCAAGGAAGGAGGGTTTGTAGGCGAGCTTAGATTCACCCGCTTCTAGGGTACTGTAACGAAAAACGCCCGGATCGTTGCGGTCTTGTGGGTCAGCGTAAACAATGCCGTTAGGGGCGCACTGTGAAAAGGCATGGCTATTTAGAAAAGTGCGCTGCCCGGTTTTCAAATCAGCCAAGTAAGTCTCTTTTAAAGTGGTAGTGGCTGCGTCATACTGATAAACCAGCATACGATTCGGTTGCCCGGTATCAAGGCAATAGGACTCGCTATCTTTGATAGCCAGTGCGGTTGCTTCCCAGATTTTAAAAGGTTGTGTGGCATAAATGGGCTGTGTAAAGGGTGGCAACAGCAGCGCGGTAAAAAGAAGGATTGATACAAATCGGATTAGGGGAGTTTTCATATTAACCTCTTTGAAAAGTTAAATATTTTGCTTTCTGATTAATAAAACGTACTAATCCTCTATAAGTTATAAAATTGGAGAAACTAAAAACCTCCTGACCTTGCAACAGGTTTATCTACTTGAGCCTTTTTTCAAAAGATACTACGAAATTCTGACGTTAGTGGAAATTATGTAGAACATTATGTTCCGGTGGGTTGCGACTGTAAAGGCAAAAAAGTAAATCCGTACATTCAATGGTTACCCAAATGGTTTGTATTGGCATATCCTGCCCATTATGGTAAAATATGCTAGACCTTATAAGTTATCCACAATATATAGTATATTTTTAATACCTTGTGCCTAGCAGTTGTGGATAACCACACGAATTTGTGGATTCAGCCGCTTTCACGGAGGTAGCAATAAATGACCGCAGAACTTGGCGCAACTTTTAACATCACCGACCTTATCAGTTTTAAAGACCTCCAAATCGGCAATCCTGAATCCAATGTAGGTATTTGCACTCTCTGGACACAACGTCACCTGATAGCGCAAAAGCTGGATAATGTAGATTATTTCATCTGCGCTAATCTTTACAGCTTTGCCGGTATCAACCTGATGGTACGCAATATCTTCATGTTTCCTAAGATACGTTACCTGCTACTTTGTGGAGCAGACCAATCTTTTACCGGGGAAGCACTGGCGAGCTTTTTCACCAACGGACTCGGTGCGAACCACACTATTCCCGGCACACAGGCTAAATTGGACGAGGGTATTCCTCTCGAAGCGTGGGAGGAATTGCGCCAACAGGTGCAACTAATTGACCTGCGTCCGTCTAAAGGCTATCCTAAAAACCCCGAAGCGATTGCCCAACAAATCAAGCTGGAACTGGCTAAGTTAGGCTTGCTGCCGCCCTTTGCTGTGCCTCGCGCTTTTCCCGAAATTGCCTCAGAAGGCGGCAAAGCGTTACCAAGCGAACGCACCGGATTTCGGGTACAGGGCGAAACCGTCGCCGAAACATGGCTAGAAGTAATGCAACTGGTGATGCGCTTTGGGCAAATCAAGCCTACCGAGTATTCACAGCAGCAGCGCGAGATTTACAATACGGTGGCGGTTATTACTGACGAAGCCCCTGATGACATTGCTTGGGCGGATTATCTGCCTTTTAGTCGCGCCGAACTGGAAAATTACTATCCCAAAATTCTGAGCGCGGAGAAAGAACCCGGAATAGCCTATACCTATGGAGAACGGTTGCGTTCTTACGGCGCGGAAGGTCTTGACCAAATTGCCCGGATGAAAGAGCGTTTGCGCGATGCGCATCATACCCGTCGCGCCGTTGCGGTGACTTGGGATGTAGAGCAGGACAGCGTGGGTGATAATCCGCCATGCCTGTTGGAAGTCTCGGTAGGGGTACAGGACGGCGCACTATACATGACCGCCCGTTTTCGTAGCCACGATATTTACACCGCTTGGGCGCAAAACACCTATGCCTTGCGTAAGCTGCAAAAGGAAATCGCGGATGACACCGGCTTGAGGCTTGGTGCGCTTACCATTATTTCACACTCGGCGCATATATATGCCGATAAGTGGAAATTCGCGCTGGATACCATCAATTCTTTCAAGAAGCATCGTTTGGAATGGCGCAGCGACCCGCGCGGCTTTTTTATCATCGAGCTTGACCGTGAGCAAGGCTTGATTAAGGTGCAGCATAGTGCCATCGAAGGTAATACACCTTATTATTTTGAGGGGAAAACTGCCCGCCAGCTTTGCCTTTCGATTGCTAATGAAAAACTGGCTTCACTGGAAGAGCATTACAGCTATTTGGGGCGTGAGTTGCAGAAAGCGGAAATAGCCCTCAAGCTAGGCTTGAATTATATTCAGGATAAGGAGTTGGAGTTCAATTGAATTATCGTATCAGAGTAGCCGGAATCATGCTTGATGCGGCGAACAGGCTTTTGCTGGCACACGAGCATACTCCCGATAGCCAAGAAGAATTCTGGACATTGCCGGGAGGTGGGCAGGAATCTCAGGACAAATCGGTTTTCGAGGCGTTGCGCCGGGAGTTTCTAGAAGAAACAGGTTTGGAAGTAGAAACGGAAGGTCGCCTTTTATATTTCAGAGAATTTATTGAATCAAGCCGCCATCGGCATCATCTTGAGTTAGCTTTTCTAATAAGCCGCTTTACGGGCGAACTAAGCGCTACCACTATTGAAGATGTTACCAACCCACAGCAGTTAGAAAGGCACACTCGCTGGTTTCATGCTCACGAATTGGTGAACCTCCCCGTCTATCCCACTTATCTGAAAGATCGCTTCTGGGATGATATTCTCTCCGGTTCAGTAGAAACCCGCTATCTGGGCGTAGAATTTGAACAAGAGCGTCTTCCCTGAAATTTCTCCAGTCTCATTTTGTATAGGGATTGATAAAAACCTCGAATCCCTATAAAATGACCTAACTTTAAATACAATACAAGGTTTCTAATATTGGTAGCTTATGCACGATCAATTTGACACTCTTATAAGCTCTTTGCAAGACTATGACTCTGAAAAGCGTCGGCACGCCGCTTCTGCCCTTGGGCGAATGAGGGATGGACGCGCCGTTTCGTATCTCATCGAGTTGCTGAAAGATAGTGTACCGAATGTGCGCTTTACGGCTGCTGCTGCTCTCGGTCAGATTGGTGACCCGCTGGCAGTAAGTTATCTGTTGAAATTGCTGACAAGCGTGGATAAGCATGATACCGCTCCACGCCGGGTGGTGGTATGGGCGTTAGGGCAAATCGGGGATTCGCACGCTTCATCCGCACTTCTGGCAGTGCTGCATGACCCGGCAGATGGAGCCTATTACGATGCGGCTATTGCGTTGGGGCGTATTGGGGATAGGCGTGCCATTGCGCCTCTAAAGCTGGCTCGAACCCATATTGACTCTGGAATCAGGGAAGAGGCTATTCGGTTATTGCAGACCATTAAAGACTGAGACTCTCTTATGCCGACTAAAAAAGCCCAGACATCCGGGCTTCATAATGATATTTTATTGAAAACCTTTTGACAGGTTATTCTTCCTCGATTTCACAATGGGCAATTAGCTTGCCATTTGCTGTTTCCTGCCAACGAAACTTGCTATTCAAACCGTTTGTAGGTCCCTTAGTCCAACTGTAGTCAGCTATGCTCGACAAGTTATTTTCTTGTGCTTCGGTTCGCTGACTTTCAGAAGTGTGCAAGACATTTAATAGTAAGCCCGATCTGAATTTTTTGCTTGAAATAGCTGCCATTTTCGCTACCCCCTACTTTATATTTGCGGGGAATTTGAAGTCATTCCCCTAGAAATGCAATTGTTGTTTTTGGTAACTAACATTATAGCTTTGATATATTGAAATTAAAGTTAGCTACATCACAGATTAGTTGTTGGAAATATAACTCAGGTAGGTTCAGGCGGGGGAAGAAAAGAAAAAAGAGCCGGGTATAAACCGGCTCCTTCTGAGAAACATCTACTGGTTTGGATTACTGATGCTCGCTCTGGTACTTCGCCTTTTCTTGGTCGCGTAATTCAATCCGCCGAATTTTGCCACTAATGGTTTTCGGCAATTCCTTGACGAATTCGATTTCGCGTGGATACTTGTAAGGTGCGGTGAGATGCTTTACAAAATCCTGAATTTCGGTGACAAGTTCAGGAGTACCCTCGATTCCCGGTTTGAGGATGACGAAGGCTTTGACTATTTCCCCGCGGGTGGCTTCTGGCTTGGCAACTACTGCCGATTCCATTACCGCCGGATGTTCCACCAACGCGCTTTCCACCTCAAAAGGACCGATTCGATAACCCGCGCTGAGAATTACATCATCGGCACGTCCCACGAACCACAGGTAGCCATCCTCGTCCCGATAAGCCCTGTCGCCCGTAATATACCAGTCACCCCGAATGGATGAATTGGTAGCTTCTGGATTATTCCAGTATTCCTGAAAGAGTCCTATCGGGCGATTTGGTTTGATGCGAACGCCAATATCGCCTTCTTTGTTGGGAAGCGCAACATTACCTTCGTCATCTACCACATCCACCACATAACCGGGTGTGGGCTTACCCATAGAACCTGCTTTGACCGGCACACCGGGGAAGTTACCTACAAGCAAGCAGGTTTCGGTTTGCCCGTAGCCATCGCGAATGGTATGTCCGGTAATTTTCTTCCAGACTTCAATTACTTCTGGATTGAGTGGTTCACCTGCGCCTACGCAACTGCGTAGATGGCGCGTATCAAACCCGCTAATATCGTCTGCAACCAGCATGCGGTATGCGGTTGGAGGGGCGCAAAAACTGGTGACGGCATATTTGCTTAATAAATCCATTGTTAGTTTGGCGGAATATTTTCCTTTGGTATTATGAACAAACATCCCTGCTCCGCAAATCAGCGGACCGAAGAAGCTACTCCATGCGGCTTTTGCCCAACCGGTATCCGATAGATTCCAGTGGAGGTCGTTAGGTTTTAGATCCAACCAGAACATGCCAGTACCATAATGACCGATAGGATAGCTGCTGTGGGTATGCAAAACCATTTTGGGGTAGCCGGTCGTGCCGCTGGTAAAATACAATAGCATCGGGTCGGCAGAACTGGTTTGTACTTTTACTTCAGGGCTGACAGTGATAGCTGCATTGGCTACCAAATCGCTAAAGTTTAGCCAACCTTCTCGTTGTCCGCCTACAATTATTCGGAAATCAATGCCGGGGCAATCCGGCAAGCTCTCTTCAAATTTCGGCGCATTCTCCACATCGGTGATGATGGCACGCGCCCGCGAAGATTGCAAGCGGTAGGTGATGTCTTTGGGTGTAAGTTGGGTAGTGCCGGGTAATGCTACAATCCCGCTCTTTATCATGCCAAGCATGCTTTCCCACCATTCCGGCACTCTGGGCATTACAATCATAATTCGGTCATTCTTACGCATGCCGAGACTATGTAAAGCATTCACTACTTGATTTGAACGGTCGCGGAAATAGGAATAAGTCAAAGTACGTTCGCTGCCGTCTTCATCAACCCAAAGCATTGCGCGGTGATTTGGGTCTTCAGCCCACTTGTCAACCGTATCATACCCGAAGTTATAAAATTCAGGCACTTCCAGCTTAAAATCACGGTATGTTGTCTCGTAGTTGCCGATATTTGCGGTATCCGCGTTGATACTCATCTCTTTCTCCTTCGAGTTGTTTTGAAGTTTACCTGCCCGTACAACATTACTAGCTAAAAAATGGAGATTACTGCTGAGTATTTTAACTCTTAGCAAAATGTTCGGCAAATTCATACGCACAGATTGACACCCGGCAAATCAAAGGATATGCTTGAAATGCTTGGGGCGACTACAATACAATAATAGCCCAACCGTAAAAATTTGAAAGGACTAGATTTTGAGCAACCAACCTGTAAAATCGGCAGTACAAAACAAATCGAATAATGACAATATTACCAAAGGTCCTATGCGAGACCGCCCCATGCTTTTCCTCGACCTCGAAACTACCGGCTTGATTCCCGGCGTTCAGGAAATTCTAGAAATAGGGGCAGTGCTGGTTTCACAACCGGACTTTACCAGATTACAAACCTTTGAATGTAAGGTTAAGCCAGTACATTTTGAAACTGCCTCGCCCGAAGCCCTGAAAATTTGTGGCTATGACCATGCTAAATGGGAAAACGCTATTGATTTGAAAGAAGCGTTGACCCAACTTTCCGAGATTGGTCGTGGCGCGGTGCTTATGGGCTTTAACGTTACTTTCGATTGGGCTTTTCTTCAGATTGGCTTTAATACGGTAGAATTGCCTGACCCTTTTTATTACCATCGGGTAGATGTGATGTCCGCCGCTTATGCTCGCTACTATTCTAACCCTAAATTTAGCCGTTTTAGCTTGAGTGAGTGTTGCCGCTATTTCGGTGTATCCAATCGCGCCGCTCATACGGCTTTATCCGATGCTGAAGCCACTTATGACGTTTTCGTGGCAATGATGCGGGATAGCGTGCTATAATTTTTGCTGCTATCGGCAGTTGTTTGTTAATTTAGGTTGAAAGGGCTATTATGTCTGCTCCGTTAATTCTGGTAATTGATGATGAAACGAATATCGCCGATTTAGCCAAAATGTACCTCACCAAAGAGGGCTTTGAGGTAATTACCGCTGAGGATGGCGACGAGGGTTTGCAGCTATTTCGCAGCCGTAACCCCACTCTAATTGTTTTAGATTTGATGTTGCCCGGAGTTGACGGGTGGGAAATCACACGTCAGATTCGCAAGGATAGTAATGTCCCTATTATTATGTTGACCGCTCGCAGCGAGGATGTTGACCGTATCGTGGGTCTGGAACTTGGCGCAGATGATTACCTGACCAAGCCTTTTAACCCGCGTGAACTGGTAGCGCGGGTCAAAGCGGTTTTACGCCGCTCTACTGCTATGCCTGTGGTTGATGATAACCATTCTGATAAAAATAAAAATCGCATAATAGTAGGCGATATAGTAATTGATTTGCGCCAACACACTGTTGAAATTGCCGGGCGCAATGTCGACTTGCGTGCCAAAGAGTTCGAGTTGCTCACTACCTTTGCCCAAAGCCCTAACAGCGTATTTGACCGCGAGAAATTATTAAATCAAGTGTGGGGCTACGAATATTACGGGGATAGCCGCACCATTGATGTACATATAACCCATCTGCGCGAAAAGCTCGAAGGCAGCAGCGTAAAAATCCAGACGGTGTGGGGTGTTGGTTACAAACTGATGGTGCAATAAACGCGCCTACTCAACTTCAAGCGGCAATTGCAATTGGCGTGTGGCATTTGCTTCGATGAGGTTGCTGACCCTCACCCCTAGCAGGCGCAAGGGCGTTCCCCGTTTCCAAGTATGCTTCATCAAGCGGGCTGCGCTGGCGGAAATCGTGGTGGCGTTATCGGTAGGGGCTAGCAGAGTTTCGGCGCGTGTTACTGTCTGCCAATCCGCAAAACGCAGCTTGATGCCGGTGGTTCGTGCCAATAAGCCCCGCTTTTTCAACTGGTTTTCCAATCCTGCCGCCATCTCCTGTATATGTTTCCAGAGACGACGCGAATCGGTGACATCCACAAAATAGGTACGCTCGTAAGAGAATGATTTTGCCTTATGACTGGTTTCGATGGGGCGGTCATCTTGTCCTGCCGCGTGACTTTGCAATTCCAAACCGAGATTTGGTCCAAAGTCTTCTTGCAATTGCTCCCGGTTGGCTTTTGCCAAATCGCCAATAGTATGGATTCCTTTAGAATTCAATCGCGCCGCTGTTTTTGGTCCAATCCCGTAGAGTTTACCTACTGCTAGTGGGCGTAGAAATTCCGATTCTTTGCCCGGCTCTACCATTGTCAAGCCCCCCGGTTTTTTGAAACCGCTTGCCATCTTGGCTACCAGTTTGTTGGTGGCAATTCCAACTGACGCGCTCAAACCGGTGGTTGTTATAAGTTGCTCCTGCAAACTTTGCGACAAAGTTACCGGGTCGGGTTGTCCGCTTAAGTCAAGATAAGCTTCATCAATACTGACCTGTTCAACCGCATTAACCTGCCCTTCGAGTAATTGCATAACCCGGCGCGAAAACTCTTTATATAAATCGTGCCGTACCTGTAGATAAATCCCGTTCGGGCAAAGTCGCCGCGCTTGTGTTACGGGCATTGCGCTATGCACCCCGAATTGACGTGCGGCATAGGAAGCGGTTGCTACTACTCCCCGATTGGTGGTATCTTCGCCCATAACAACCATGATGGGCAAGCCTTTGATTTCGGGGTTCATAATTTCTTCTACGGTAGCATAGAAAGCATCGAGGTCAAGATGGGCGATGCAGCGTGTCCAATCCATCCTGCTAAACACCCCGAAGACGCTTACTACGTCCTTTTTCTGACTCGTTGAGCAACAAGCCCTGATTTTCCAGTAAGAGCCGTAATAGCTCACGGTCATCGCCCCGCAGCACCGCTTGTTCATGCGCTTCCATCAACGCTACCGGGTAGCCTTGCCCCAACTCTATCTGGCGCAAAACCAGCGATAACGTACTTGCCAGTTTTTCTGTATCCAGAGCCAGCCATTGCGGGAACTCAATTCGCACCATTTCGTATTTCGTCAACATATAGGTGAAATAAATGCGGTCTATAAACTCGCGCAATTCTTTGGGTTCGCCCAGTGTCGAAGCAAAAATGGGTCCGCGTGTATCAGGTTTGAGTGAATTTTGAAAAAGCATACGGTCTTGTACCCCGCTAAAGGCTCTGCCACTCTTACCATCCTCGCGCATTGCTGCCCGCAGCGTTTCAACCACCGCATTACTGTGGGTGTTGCTGATGTAACCTACAATCGGAATTTGCGCTTTGTCGAACTGGTCTAACAGGCTGTAATAGCGGTTTCGCAGTTCCGTTCCTTCTTTGCTGCGAAGGTTGATGCTACGCCAAAGCGTGAGCGGTCCATCCCGAAATACCAAATCGGCTTGATGTTTGATGGCGAGTTCGTAGGCGGCTTCTAGTTCCTTCAAAGCTGCTTCGGTGTCCAACAACGAGGCTTTGGTGTATTCGCGCTCCTCGTTAGTAGAGTCTTCAGTTTCAAAGAAGGTGAGACTATCCAGATTGGCGGTGGGCTTTTCGCCATAGCGCAACATCACGCGCCCAATATTTATGACGTAAAAGTGGGCTGTGCCGTTATGGCGGTCGGGTGGGATGGGCGAACTGTCAGTGGCTACCACGCAATAGCCCGCAGTAGAGGGACTGACAGCTATAACTTCATCCAGTCCTGAAATTGGGTAAGCCAGTGTTTCATCGCGCCGGGAATGTTCCTTAGCAATAACATTCAACCTGTACTCATCGGCAGCACGATAATATTCCACTGCTTCGGCAATGTTTTTTTCCAGTCGTTGCGATTCTTCCTTGAATCGCCCGGCTTGTTTTTCAATCTGTTCGTTTAATTCTTGGGGATTTAGCGGCATAATTAATCATTGAGCGCGATAACGCACCGTGATTTGCCCGTTGGCAGTCTGTAAGTCCAATAAACGCAACAGTCGCTCGTTAACTTTGATGGTGGCGACATTGTTATTGATTTGCGGTTCTACTATCGTTGTATTTACAACTTGAACAACTGTATTTACATTGACTGGCAAGTTTCCTTTGCCCACTTTAGGTTCACCTATCGCTCTCACTGCAATCTGACCGTTCACAACGCCAATGCTTTCCAGAACGCTAACATCGAAATCAACCAGCGCATTGCCCACTTTAACATCAACCTGAATTTGTTCGTTGGGTAAAATCTTTATTACTATATCTTTAAGACTCACAATTCCGGCAATACTTAGCGGATTTGATTTTGCCTCACGCGCTATTTCAGCATTGAGATATGACTCGCTTAGAGTGGCTGAAAGGTCAGGCACACCCGGTAGCGGTTGGCGCGTTGGCAAGGGTTGGTTGCTGGCAGGTGAACCAAACCAGAAAAGCGCCCCTATCACTAAACCCACTACCCCTAACAAGAATCCAAACCCTAGTAACCCGCATCCAGCAAGCCAAGGTACTCCCCGACGGTTGTTTTTTACACGACCGGGAGAAATGTAATTCGGGTTCGATGTGGGTGGGACGGAAGGGCGGTAGCTCATTTCTCAGGCAGCCTGCGCTTTCTCGATGCGTTTTACCCAGAGTTCAGGCTTTTTGATTTCGTCCAATGTAGGGATATATTCCGGGCGATCCCACATAAAGTTGGCAAAATCTATGCCCTTCAATTCTACTACCTTATCCACGAAGATTTCACCCAAGCGGTATTGCTCCATTTTCAGGTCAAGCCCGGTGAGTTTGATAAAGAGTTTATCAATAATACCGCGTTCCTTCTGGCGACGCTCAATTCGCTCTTTAATGGTGTTGTAATTTGGCATCAGTTTTTCACCGACTGCGTTCATAACGTGGTTGCTGTAGCCTTCTACAATACTCATCAAAGCCTGTAACTCTGAGAAAAGAGTGCGTTGTTCGGGAGTCATAACCCGTTCAATCCAGCTTGAGCCTTGGCTATTATCTCGTATGCGGCGCATGAAATTGTTCAAGCGTTGTTTGTTCAGACGCATATTCTGCAAGTCTTCGGTCAGATAGCTAAAATAGCGTTCAAGGATTCCGTTAAAATGACGGCGCACCCAAGTATGTGATTCAAATTCAAAAGCGTGGGTTGACTCGTGGAGTGCAATCCACAGGCGAAATTCGTCCCCATTCAGATTCAGGGCATTTACTACACCGCCAATGTTCGGCTCTACAAAGAAAACGCGCCCATCTGACACGGGTTCGCGCCCTAACAGGCTCAGGTCGTACTGTCCTAGCACCCTGCGGGAAAGATAACCTAGCAAAATACCCATTTCGCCGCTAACCAGCAATTGATTAAAGCTACCAACTAATGCTTGCATAGCGGCGCTGCTACTGCCCATTGAATCGCGGTTCAGTCTTTCGATAGGCTCAAAAAGCTGGCGAAAGCTGTTAATATTTGCCTCTACCCATTCGTTCCGGCTAACCGCTCGCACCGTATTCAACTGGCGGGGTAGCTTTGTATTTGCATACTCTTCTATAATTGGCACTACTCTAAGAGTAAGTTCGCTATAATAATTAGTCCATTTGTTGCGCCATTCTGCCGTTGCGCCTGTCTCTGGGTTCATTCTCTCAGCAATGCTGCGTACCTTATCCCAATCAATCATCGAGGGGGGTCCGTTGCGTTCGACTTCACGGGCGCGGGAGTTAGCCCATACTGCCCCAAAGGCTGCCGCAGTCGCCAACCCCAATCCGGTGGCGATTTTCCCGTACCGGGTATTAGGGCTTTTCCCGTTATCTTTATCCTCAATAAATTTATTGGTTTTATCCACTGCCATTAGAATACTCCTTGCCAAAAGTGTTCCCGTATTAACGAGAAAATAAGTGCTATTTCCGCCAGTTTTATATACGCAAGAGGCGGATAAATGTTGCCACATCATAAGCATTAAACTGCCCTATGTCAATGTAAAATAAATTGTATAGGAGGGAGGGAAGGTGGAAATAGCGAATTGGTTTTGTGGAGAAACCCCCCTTTCCCGCTAGAAAAAGGGGGTAATTGGAAGATTTATAGCTAATCGCGGCTGGCGGCTTCGGCTTTTCCTACCTCGGCGAATAATCTTTTAATGGTTTCCAACGTATTGTTCTGTACTGCCTCCCGCGCCACCCGGATAGAATTTTTGACACCTTTTGCTTTGGTGCGTCCATGCGAAATGATTACCACCCCGTTTACGCCAAGCAAAGGCGCACCGCCGAACTCTTCGTGGTCGAGAGCTTTCTTTACCTTGCTAAAGGCAGGTTTAAGACCTAAAGCTAACAACTTGAAAAATAAATTGGCGGTTAATTCCTTCTTTAGCAGATGTAGCATCACATCGGCGGTGCCTTCGGCGGTTTTGAGAAGTATATTTCCGGTGAATCCATCCGTAACTACCACATCGGCAAGCCCCGCCAGTACATCCTTACCTTCCACATTTCCGATGAAATTAATACCGGGTGTTTGGCGCAAAAGCTGGTGAGTTTCTTTTACCAAAGGCGTACCTTTGCTATCTTCCTCGCCATTACTGAGTAAGCCGACGCGAGGGTTGGGGCGTTTTAATACCTTCTCCACGTAAACCGAACCCATCTGAGCAAACTGAATTAGAAATTCTGGGCGAACTTCGGTATTTGCGCCCACATCTATGACCAATATTAATCCGGTTTTGGTTGGGAAAACAGTGGCTAACCCAGCACGTTCCACCCCGCGTACCCGCCGCAACTGGAGGCTGGCAGCCGCAAAAGTCGCGCCGCTATGTCCGGCTGAAACAAATGCCGCTGCGTCTCCTTGCTTTACCAAATTCATACCGATTACCACCGAAGAATTTTTCTTCTCCCGAATTGCCTGAACCGACTCATCGGTCATATCAATTACTTCAGTGGCATTTACTACCGTTAGTTTTAAGCCTTCAATGTTGTGTTTTGCCAGTTCCGATTTAATCTCAGATTCGCGCCCTACTAGGATAATTTCGATTCCGTACTCGCGAGCCGCTAGAACTGCTCCAGCCACCGGCTCTTGTGGCGCATAATCACCGCCCATCGCATCCAGCACGATTTTCATACTCTTAAAGCTCCCAATATTTTACCGCAGCCCGGCAAAAAGGTCATATGCGGGTCTTTGCGCCGGTATTGTTGATTTGAACAGGATAAAGGCATCCGTTACTTCCCAGAAGTGTACCAAATTCCTCCCGCATTTTCATCCAAGGGCTGTTATAGCTTATCTGGGTGCGATGTTCCGCCATCGCTTTACATGCGGTAAGCCAGTAATCCGACACATCAATTATAGTAGTAATTTCGTTATCAGGCGAACCGAACTCAGGTGGGTTATTTTAGTCGCTCTCTCGCAATGGAAGTGCTATTCACGCCCTTCTTTTCTCAAAATCTCCCATACTTGCAACCAATTACTGTGAGTAAAAGCAGTGGTATAAAGTTTCGAAGGTTGCCACGCCTCGCCAAATTCGGCTTCGGGATAGTGCCTAGTATCGGCAGCGACAGTTTTCTTCATCCTTACCTGTTAACAAATTAAATAATTATTAAAAAAATCTTAGAATTTGCCATTTTAACTTAGGTAGTATTGACTTAAATAAATTAACGTGATAAATTTGTAATAAGCGAGTTTTCTGTTAACGCTTTGTTAATTTTAACCTGTAAGTTCCTGAGATTGCCAAATTTTTACCTAACTGCTCGAAATATTGTTCCACAAGCAATATATGAAAAAATTTACTAGGAATTGGACAGGTTAGCCCACAAAATACAAAACACAGAATGCGAGAAGGATGACTAGCAGAGTGGTACAATGTTTGTTCCACTTAGCACTGGTGATCGATGCCGCTAGCAAGGAGGCTAACAGCCATGATCTCTAGAGAACTTAAAACCCAGTCACCCGGTAACGAGACTGTCACTTTTAGGTACCAATCTGTCTTCAATGATGAAGACGAAGAGATATTCCGTGCAGGTCAGCTTGTACCGGAGGGTACGTATGTCGAAATTGACGGTTGGAGGCAGGTTACCCTTGATGCGCCGGGTACCTTACCGGCATCTCTTGATGGACGACGCGCTGAATATCGTCGCTATTATTGTCCTTGGTTGCAGGAAACTGCCTGATAAAATAACTTGTCTTGAAGTAATCTGAATATAGGATTTCTTAACTGAGCGACCACTCCGATGACAAGGAAGGTCGCTTAGTTAATTTAGCAAATCAAACTTTATTAGCGGCGCTATCCATTCCCCTCCCAATTGCAGCATTTTTTCTTCGTGGTAAAAGCTTACTTCCAACGTTTCATTGTGTTGCATTTTAGACTCGCTTTTATGGCATTGAGCAGCATACCTGAAACCTTCGCTATTTCACCACCAAATTGAGATTTCAATAGACGTGTTACACTGTTAAGATAATCCCGCTGTTTAGATGCTATAACTCAACTCATCGTGTGGAGATAAAAAATGTCGTTTGATTATGATGATTACCTACAACTTGCTCCCGGAATTAAAATGTGCCGAATTTTAAACGGGATGTGGCAGGTATCGGGTGGGCATGGGGTGATTAACTCACGAAGTGCGGTTCATAGCATGTTCGCCTATCACGAAGCCGGGTTCACCACATGGGATTTAGCCGATCATTATGGACCGGCTGAAGATTTCATAGGACAATTTCGGCGACAGTTAGCTATAAACAAGGGCGAGAAGGCGGTTTGGGAGACACTAGCCTTTACCAAGTGGGTGCCGAGTCCCGGACAAATGACCCGTAAAATTGTCGAAGATAATATCAACCTCTCCTTGCGCCGAATGGGCGTGCAAGCTCTGGATATGTTGCAATTTCATTGGTGGGATTACAGTGATAATAACTACCTTGAAGCCCTAAAGTATCTGGCAGAGCTACAAAATGAAGGCAAAATCCACCTTCTTTCCCTGACAAATTTCGATACAGCACATTTGCAGATTATTCTCGACAAGGGGATAAAAATAGCTACCAATCAGGTGCAATTTTCTCCGATTGATATGCGCCCGTTGGTGGAAATGACACAGTTCTGCGAGGAACACGATATAAAGCTGCTCACATATGGAACAGTATGTGGTGGATTGCTTTCAGATCGCTATTTGAATCAATCCGAACCCGGTGGAACCGCTCTAAATACGGTCAGCCTACGTAAGTATAAACAGATGGTAGATGGCTGGGGCGGTTGGAAGCTTTTCCAACAGCTTTTGCAAACTCTCAAACGTATTGCTGTAAAACACAATGTGAGTATTTCCAACGTGGCTATACGCTATATCCTGAACCAAACGGCGGTAGGCGGCGTAATAGTTGGAGCGCGTTTGGGTATCGCCGAGCATATTGAAGATAATGCGCGGGTATTTAAGCTCAAGCTGGATGGAGAGGATAAAGCTGCGCTAAAGGAAGTGTTGTCAAAATCCAATGACCTGTATCAATTGCTAGGGGATTGTGGCGCAGAATATCGTCGCTAGTGTGGGTCTTTGAGCAAGCCGTTAGCCAAAAAGATTATTGCTTCGGCAACTTCTCGCGGTTTGATGATAACCGCTTCATGTCCGGCGTTTACTGTGAACAGGCGCTGCGCTCCTAATCTGCTTGACATAAGCGGGTGATATAAACCTGCTGGGAGCGTAAGGTCATCATTAAAGCTCAGATAACCGCACGGTGGGCGATTTTTGAAAAAACTGGGTAGGCTGATTTTATCTTCAAGCGGCGCAAGCGGCTCAGGTGTAAGCTTTGCCAGAATCCTATCAGCGTAACGATTATCATCATTTATAACGCTGTTTAACCAGTAATCTTTCATGGCTGCCATATCAATTGCCTGCTCCGGGTGCTGTCCTGCAAGTTGCCGGAAATAGTCTGCCATTTCGGGTGGCATATTGTCTGTAACGCTTTCCCCGTCCTGTAAGATATAGGCAGCGGCGAATATAAGACCGGATAACCTCGAACCTTCGCCCTTATAAAGCATTTCAGATGCCAATTGGATTATAGCTCCAGCCGTACCATGCCCTACCAAAATGTATTTTTTAGTAGGAGCGGATTCCGCAAAAGCGGCTACCGCTTCTGCATAGCTTCGCAAATCAGGCTTAGTGACGTGCGGTTGGTTTCCTCGCCCCGGCAAATCTAGCGCAAGTCCGCGCCATTCTCGCTCCCCTAAATAAGCAATGACTCCCTTCCACGCCCATGCCCCGTGCCAAGCATCGTGTACCAGTATCAGGCTAATATTGTTAGAGTCGGTTATTTGGTTTGACATAAATTACTATTACTCCTCAGAAAACCCATTACAATTAAATTTTCTGAAGGTTAGCGAGGCTGACCATCAATTTTTTAATACCTTGCCCCTCAAAAGCAACCGTAACCTCCTCATCATTACCACTGATGCGGCTCGAAACCACCATGCCTTTGCCAAACTTGGGGTGAAGCACTTTTTCACCTGCTTTAAACTTTAGGCTGATGTTGCCGGTGGCGGCAGGGCGGGTCGGTGCGGTGGATTTTGAAACTGCCGCAGGTTTGGCAGGTGTAGCTTTGGCGGTATTGCCCCAATTGGTACGATTTACATCAGTACCCCACAACGTATCACGGCTACCTGTGCCGCGCCCACCATGAGGACTGCCAGTGGGGGCTTGTTGATGACCTTTAACCAATTGGGAAGGCAAGTCCAGCAAGAAACGTGAAGGTTTGGTAGGGATATTTTGTCCACCATAGAGCGAACGCCGGAAAGCATACACCAGATAGAGCCGATTCTTGGCGCGGGTTATACCCACATAGAGCAAGCGACGTTCTTCCTCAAGCTGGTTTTCGTTTTCGAGGGAACGGCTATGGGGCAAAATGCCTTCTTCCAAACCTACGATAAAAACTACCGGAAATTCCAACCCCTTGGCAGCATGCAAGGTAATCAGCGTTGCGGCATCAGCGTCTGGATTAAACTTGTCCACGTCTGCTACCAGTGCCACATCTTCCATAAAAGCGGGCAAAGCGTCGTTACCCGGCATATGGTTGTATTCTTGGCAAACGGTGCGAAGTTCCTGAACGTTATGCCAACGCTCTTCCCCATCTTCGCTGCCGTCACGCAGGCTTAATTCATAACCCGATTTTTCCATTACGTAATCGAACAATTCGAGCAAGGTCATTTCGCCACGCGCCCGAATAAAGGCTTCTAGCAAGTTCACAAAATCCAGCAACGCATTCTTGATTTTTGGCGTGACAGGGAGCGGAGGTAGCAAATCTGCTTCGCTATTTTCTTCCGGTTCGCCAGCATTTCGGCGCGTTTGTTTATCCGCCTCTTGGCTTTGTAACAGTTGCAAGGCTACGTAAACCGGCAAGCTCATTTGATTAGCCCATTGACTAAGATCAATCAGAGTGCGTGGACCGATACCCTTTCCGGCGGGCGTATTGGTAATTATGCGAGTAAAGCTGATGCTGTCGTAGGGATTCTGAATCAGGCGCAAGAATGCCAGCGCATCTTTTACTTCCTTGCGTTCGTAAAAGCGCGTGCCGCCGATTAACTGATACGGGATGCCCCGCCGAATGAACATTTCTTCAAGGGCGCGACTTTGGGCATTGGTGCGGTACAACACCGCTACATCTTTAGGCTTAAATTCGCCACGCACCTGCAATCGGTCAATTTCGCCCACTACATAATTGGCTTCTTCCATTTCGTTGTAGGCTTCAAATACTTGGATAGGGCGACCCGATTCGTTTTCAGTCCAAAGGGCTTTATCCTTGCGTTGCGTATTGGCGGCAATAATAGCGGTGGCGGCATCCAGAATCGTTTGGGTGCTGCGGTAGTTTTGCTCAAGCGCAATAACTTTTGCCTGTGGGTAATCGCTTTCAAAATTCAAGATATTGCGAATATCGGCAGCCCGCCATCCGTAGATGGACTGGTTTTCATCGCCCACCACACATAGATTCTGGTATTTGTCGGCAAGGGCATGAATTAACTGGTATTGGGCGTGGTTAGTATCTTGGTATTCGTCCACCATGATATAGCGATAGCGTTCCTGATAGCGTTCCAGCACCTCTTTGTTTTCCTGAAATAGCCGGATTGTCTGCCCGATTAAATCATCGAAATCCAAAGCGCGGTTAGTGCGTAGCAATTCCTGATAACGTTCGTAAACTCGCGCCGCTATTTCTTCAAAATAGGTCTGTGCCACTTCGCGAAACTGGCGTGGCTCTTGCAGTGAATTCTTAGCCGAACTAATCATACTCATACAGGCGCGGGGGCTATATTGCTTGTCGCTCAACCCAAGACTATTAAGAGCGCTTTTAACCAGCACGATTTGGTCATCGTCAGCATAGATGGCAAAATTGCGGTCAAGCCCAATATGATTAGCATCTTGACGCAATACCCGTACGCAAAAAGAGTGAAAAGTGCCGAGCGTGAGACGTTTGGCAGCAGAATTTTCTTGCCCCAAATATTTTACAAGTAGTTTCTCGGTGCGCTCTTTCATTTCACGCGCGGCTTTATTGGTAAAAGTTACTGACAGGATATTATAGGCATCAATGCGCGGTTGCGCCTCACTCAGCATATAGGCAATACGCTGGGTCAGCACGCGGGTTTTGCCGCTGCCCGGTCCTGCCAGAATTAAAACAGGTCCTTCAATTGTTGCTGCTGCGTCACGCTGCGCCGGGTTTAACCCATCAAGAATACCTGCCGCCACTTTGTAAAAACTCCCCCAAGAAATAAAGAACAAAAACCACCAAAAAGCGTTAGAATTTTAGCACACATATATAGGAATGGCTAACCCTCTGGAAGGATTGTTTCTTGAAAATACATTTGAGCGGCTTATGGCGCAAGCCGGATTTTATGAAGTTGTGGACTGGGCAAATGATTTCGGAGTTTGGCTCCCGTATTACTCGCGAAGGTTTGCCCTATGCAGCGGTGCTGGTGTTGGCAGCAAGTCCGGCTGAACTTGGATTTCTTACTGCGCTGACGGCTTTACCAGTTTTATTGGTGGGATTAATCGCCGGAGTCCTCGTAGATCGCGTAAAGCGTCGCCCCGTTATGATTTGGTGCGACATTGGCAGGTTTTTGCTGGTAGGCTCAATTCCGGTAGCCGCCCTATTCGGGTTGCTTACCATGTGGCAACTCTATGTAGTGGCGTTACTGGTAGGGACGTTTACCATCTTTTTCGAGGTAGCAAGCCAATCATATTTGCCTTCGTTGGTAGAGCGCGAAAACCTTGTGGAGGGCAATAGCAAGCTAGGCGCTAGTAGTTCACTGGCGGAAATATGCGGTCCTCCTCTAGCCGGAGTGCTGGTGCAAACGCTAACTGCACCCATCGCAATGGCATTTGACGCAATCTCCTATCTTTTTTCGGCGTTAGGCGTAGGCTTAATTCGTAAGCCCGAAACCAAATCTATTTCTGCTCATCACGAATTTAACTTTTGGAGAGAAGTAAGAGAAGGGTTAGCCGTTGTGCTATCAAACCCCTACTTGCGCCCATTAGCCATAAATAGCGCAATTTCCAATTTTTTCGGCAGTTTTATTGGTACTTTCTATGTATATTACGCCGTAAACGATTTAAAATTAGAACCGGGAATACTGGGGTTTATAATCGGGTTAGGTGGGATTGGCGCATTACTCGGCACATTACTGGCTACACCAACGCTGAAAAGATTGGGCTTGGGCAACTCTCTATTGGTGGCGTTATTTCTTGGCAAGTTGGTACCGTTTCTGATACCTTTGGCAGGTGGTCTGCCTTGGTTGGTGATAGTATGTATGGCGTTGCCTCAACTGTTGGGTGATGCTACCATGATGGTTTTTTTGATTCATTCCACCAGTTTGTGCCAGTCGGTAGTACCGGACAGATTGCTAGGGCGGGCGAATGCCAGTATGCAGTTCTTGATCGGCGCAATCAGCCCCATAGGACCACTGGCAGCCGGATTTTTGGGCAGCTGGTTAGGTGTCAGGCTGACCTTGCTGATAGCCTTAGTTGGTATGTTGTCAGGCGGTTTAGCAGTAATATTTTCACCGTTGCGTACTCTGCGCGAATTTCCGACTATGCAGCAGGAAACGAGCGACAATAGCCACGCCGCCTATTCCGATAACTAGCGTAGCGGCAAAAAAAATCTGGTACGCGCTCAGTTTCAATAAGCCAATATCCAGTTCAACCGCGTTATGGTCGAGATAATCCAGCAGCAAACCCCATAGCATAGGCGCGAGAGCCTGTGAGATGTAAGTAATAAAAGTGGCGATGTTCTGGAACATTACCCGGTCTTGCTCCGGGGCAAGAGTCATAATGCTATGGGTTTGGCTCATATTCAGGGCGGCAATCCAAATTGCGCTGAGAAACAATAATGCGGCTGCCATTAAATAGTTAAAGCCTGCCGGGATTACTTGCAGAAGTAACCATAGAAATGAATTAAAACATAACCCTGAAAATGCCAGCAATTGCAGAGACATTACACTTTGGCGGCGGTCTATCCAACGCCCCCATACAACCGAAGCAATAGATGCGCCTACTACACCTGCCGTAGAGAAATATAGAATCAGGCTAGGGTTAATGCCAACTTTTTCGCGAAGGTAAATCAAGCTGAGCGAGGGTATTCCAAAAAATGCCACACCGTAGAAACTTTGAACTGTCACAAAAGATTTAAAGCCCGGTTGTGCAAAGCAACCTTTCATGCTTTGCCAGAAACTGACGCGCAACCCTTTTGCGGTGGTGGTAGTTGTTTCGGGCGGTATTTTAGCAATGCGTATCATAAAAAAAGAACTGATAAACCCACCCAGAGTTCCCAAGCCAAATACTATTGCAAAAGTAGCCAACGCCGGATTTGGACCAAGTATCGCCCCCACCAGCAAGAAGGTTAATACGCTACCGAGGTTTGAGAATAAAGTGGCTCGGCTTAGGTAAAGACCACGCTTTTCACGAGAGACTATAAGGGTAAGCCAAGGCAACCAGCCTGATATACCGAAGTTGCGGCATAGGTGGTAAATTCCCAGAATCACCAACGCTAATCCGGCACGCAGGTTATCAAATCCCGGAATATTCACTAAAGCAATCAAGATTACTGAAGAACTGAGAATCCAGCGCAAAGTCCAGAAAGTTATCGCGGTGCGTCTGTAGCCGAATCTCTCGACAAAGCGGGCTGAAGCGAGCGTTACAGGCATAAGGATGAGGGGCAACGCTGAAATCAGCCCTACTGCAAAGGCGCTACCGCCACTTTGCCTGATGAATAGCACCATCGGTGAGCCTAGACTCTGCCAAAATACTGCATTGAAAAACTCGAAGAAGAAATTGTTATAGACTCCGCGAGGTAATCCTTCAACTCTGAATCCGGCACGTCTAATAGCGCGTTCTGCTAAAATTTGCCCCTTGCCCATTACCTCTCCTAAGCAGCCTTAAATTAGAATTTCTAACAGTATAGCCATATTTCCCCAGCTTTTCATGCTACTTATTGCCTATTTTTATTAATTAAAGGTTGCTATATGTAAGCGTGGGCTTTATAATTAGATAAGTTGCAATAAATTTAATTTATAAATTTTTTATATGCACCTATTAAGCTGTAACTAAAATTTAGCACTATGGATATTCCTGTTAATTATTCCCGACTAACTAATTCCCAACTCCACAAGGACGCTAAACTGGAAATTTATGAACTAGCCAGTTTATTACTCACGGAAAACAACCTTACCCGCATACTTGAAATCCTCTCCAATTTTACTGTTAAGCAATACCAAGCAAAATATGCCTTTGTAGTTGTAAATAGACAGCAGGAGTTGTCTGATATATTTTGTTTTATAGGTGACTTCAAAATACGCTGTGAGTGTAGACTATGCCCTTTCACGGCGAAAAACAGCCTGTTTGGTAACGCTTTTGAAAGTAAAAGTATTAAAGCTATTTATAATTATTGGGAAGATACCAGTTTTGAGCATACCGAAGATAACGACCAGTTGATGAAGGAAATCGGTTGTAAGTCTCTAATGGTTGTACCGTTGCTTGCTGATAATCAAGTAATTGCCCTACTTACAATATTCAAAGTAGAAATTTATGAATGGCAAGAAGTAGATTTACTTTGTGCAATTGAGCTTTCCAATATTGGTGGGGCGGCTATAAAAACCGCTCGTTCTTTAAAACAAATACAGTTCCTCAGCGATAGCAAATCAGTTTTACTGGAATTATGCCGTAACACGCTATTTATGCTTGACATAAATCAAATGCTAAATCTCCTAACCGAACGCGCTAAGGAATTATTAGAGGTTGATTCAGTTACTATAGGGCTGATAGAAAATAATATGCTTATAGGTGATAATCAAAGCCCCGGTTTTACTTTTAATTATGCTCCGGTTTTACCAAGCTATTTATCCGGTAAAGGAGTAGGTGGGCGGGCATATACCACCGGGGAAGTCGCTTATACCAACGATTATTTCAATGACCAGTCTTTTGAACATTCCCCGGATATTGATAATATGATTCGAATTTACTTTTAATTATGCTCCGGTTTTACCAAGCTATTTATCCGGTAAAGGAGTAGGTGGGCGGGCATATACCACCGGGGAAGTCGCTTATACCAACGATTATTTCAATGACCAGTCTTTTGAACATT
>Ga0194047_10000492_pt1 | contig 26831 bp, 27 predicted proteins | sample JunL225m_MetaG_2_FD_160070 | JGI IMG/M metagenome (GOLD analysis project Ga0194047, IMG submission 160070) | Anoxic zone freshwater microbial communities from boreal shield lake in IISD Experimental Lakes Area, Ontario, Canada - Jun2016-L221-5m | ecosystem: Environmental > Aquatic > Freshwater... | reverse complement strand
TCCAAATCCATCTCGGTGTCCTTGAACTGTCCCTAAGCGGTCAGCCTCGCGAGGCACCAAGTCTTTTGCTTTACGCATTTAATTCCTTCGGCAATACTTGCCCTGTGTTTATATCTATTGATATCTATTTTTGTTATGAATACGTCCACTGTATCAAACCATCAAGTCTGAAGGGAAAAGCCATTTGGGTTAGAAAAGTCACCAATTCATTCATCACCTATAATAATGGCATGCCTAGGTGGCGAAATTGGTAGACGCACCAGCTTCAGGTGCTGGCGATCGTAAGGTTGTGGGGGTTCGAATCCCTTCCTAGGCACCAAACAAGGTTTAACGGCGATCTGCGCCTGTTACTACAAGGCCATTATAAAGAGTTTAGGCACTTTCTACATAAAAATATATAAAGCTGTCAGGGGGTCAAAAAGTTGACCATACCCCAAAATTTAGGTACCCCCCATGATGGTGGCCCCAACCAAGACCGTAAGTTGATGAATTTCCCGTAGAGGTCGAAGGGGGTCTTTTTGCAGGGCTACAAGCCAGACAATAATGCCCCTGATAACTGAATGCCCATTTTATTTTTTAGAGTAATGACTTTTAGGCGTTAGGTATAAGCATTCAATATATCGTTAAAAAAGAGAGCTTCCAGCCCTTTATCTATAAAGATGAAGATTTAGGTTGGGGAAACGATTTTAACTGCATCTACAATCAAAATTGTTGCTTCATTGTCACAGTCATTCAGGCTTAAGCCCTGAATTTCTTATTGTCTTCGCCCACTTTAGTGCCTCATTTTTTTGGAATACACCAAAAGCCTCTGGAGTCATCGCCCTAAATTTAGCACCCTCAATTTCAAGGCGTTTTTGTACATTAGGTTGTTGCATTATTTTAATAATTTCATTATTTAGCTTACTCACAATTGATGTTGGAGTTCCAGTCGGCGCAAAAATGCCAATCCAGTTACTCACATCAAACCCTGGCAGACTCTCTCCAACCGTGGGAACATCCGGCAATGAAGCCGTCCTCGAGCTACCAGTGACTGCTAAAGCTTTTAATTTCCCAGCCTTCACATAAGGCAATACAGTTGGCATGGTGGCAAACATAATTTGTGTTTGCCCACCAATTAGATCGGTGATTGCTGGAGCATTACCTTTATAGGGAACATGTACCATATCTATCTTGGCTAGAGACTTAAAGAGCTCCCCCGCTAAATGACTCGTAGTTCCAACACCTCCAGACCCGTATGAAATCTTCTCTGGATTAGCTCTTATATAAGCAATTAACTCAGTGACATTTTTTACATTTATAGATGGATTCACAACGAGCAAACCTTCTGCATCCAATACATAAGCAACCGGTTCAAAATCTTTTAGTGGGTCATAGGGCATATTATTCATTAGGTAGGGATTAACTGCATGACTGCCAATGTTGCCCATAACCAAGGTATAGCCATCTGGTGCAGCCTTGGCAACAAAATCTGCACCTATGTTCCCTCCACCTCCGGTTTTATTTTCAACAATGACGGGCTGCCCCCAAGCCTCACTCAACCCTTGACCAAGAACACGAGAAAAGGTATCGGCTATACCGCCTATTGCAAAGGGTGAAATGATCCTAATTTGGCGATCTGGGTAAGATGAAGTTTGTGCCTGTACATTACATGTGATTACAGCAAGGGGTATTAAAAAACGAAGCATAAAGTAATGCATATTTTTACTCCTTTTTGGCTAATAAACCTCATCAAATAGAAATTCAAAATCTTGTTGAGTTAACGGACGAGGGTTTGATGCGCTTGAGTGATCGTTCATTGCCCCTTTGACCATTTGAGTTAAAACATCTCTTTCTACACCCATTTCACTTAATGATGATGGTAGGTGTAATTGACTATTGAGATTTTCAATAAATCGATCTAACTTAATAGAGGAGTCTGAACTGATACTACGCTCTAAAACCTGTAATTTATCCTCACAAAAGGATCTATTGAATCGAAGTACTGCTGGCAATATCAGAGCATTAAGTGTTCCATGGTGAAGCACTGGATTTTTTAAACCACCAAGCGGATGCGACATCGAATGCACTGCACCCAAGCCCTTTTGAAATGTTAGGCCACCCTGTAATGAGGCCATCATCATATTCCATCTGGCCTCGCGATTCGAACCATCCTTAAACGCAATTTCAATCCACTTCGCCGCTCTTTGAGCGCCATCTAGAGCGATGGCGTCAGCCGGGGGATTAATACGTGGTGAAATAAAAGTCTCAATGCAATGGGTTAGCGCGTCCATGCCTGTAGCTGCCGTTAACGATGGTGACAGCCCAAAAGTTAACTCGGGATCACACACTGCAATTTTAGGAATCAAATAAGGGCTAATAAATCCTAACTTACGACCATCTTTTAAGGTAATAAGGGCAGCTCTTCCAACCTCACTACCAGTACCAGCTGTAGTAGGAATCGCAATTACAGGAGCAACACGAGAGGTAATTTTACTAATACCACCCAATATAACGGCATACTGATCTAAGGGGCCATCATGGGTGGCCATTAATGCAACGCCCTTTGCTAAATCAATAGATGAACCCCCTCCAATGGCAATAACACCATCGCAACCTTCCTGAACATACAACTTGACCGCTAACCCAAGCGCATCTTCACTTGGGTTTGGGGGTGTACCAGAAAACAGAATGGGAGAGTAACTTTTAAGCAAAGATTGAATATCGCCTACTATGTTCGATTGAGATAGAAATGTATCCGTCACAATCAACGGCTTTTTCATTCCAATCTCATTCACTAAATCAAAGATTAAACGAGAAGCGCCAAAATCAAACTCAATGCGCGTTAGATAGTTGATCGTTGCCATAGTTATAAAATTTTCTTTAATTTTTTAATCATAGGTAATTCAATTAATTTACCCTCATATACTATCGGCCTATTAGGATCGGCCATATACATCTCAAGAATTATTTGTGCCCGTGTCATTTCAGCAGGGCTTGGGGAGAAGACTTTTCTAATGGTTTCTACTTGACTTGTATGCTTTGTCACCATACCCATCATTCCAAGAGCTTTAGATCTGTGGCAATAAGTGATTAATTTTTCCTGCTCTAGAGATTCATCAACAAATGGAGGCGGCGAATCAATGATTAAGATATTACCAAGGGCAGCCGCATGAACCACTTTGGAGCGACTATAAAGAAGCGGCTCCCAATCCATGTCACAACCAATAGCTGTTGATAAATCGAATCCTCCAAAATAAAAACCTTGTAATCTGGAATGGCATTGAGACAACTCGCTCACGCACTCTAAACCCTTGACCGTTTCTATAATCCCAAGTAAATTTAACCGTGATTTTTTTTCATCCAACGAATCACCTGCTTGCATGAGTTCATTTGCTGACTCTAGTTTTGGTAAGAGTAAATGCGATAAAAACCCAGGGGCATTGGATAACATCTGAAAATCAAGTTGGCCTTCGGCACTTTCAAAAGAGTTGATGCGAACGATATACTGGGTTTGGGATGAAGGGGTGTATTGACTTAAGAAATTTCCCAATGCATTACGGGCATTCATCTTATCTTTTGGCGGTACAGCATCCTCAAGATCAATACACACAATATCCGCACCACCCTCAGACTCAATACTCAATTCATGGAGGCGTAAGCCCCCCCAAAATAGCGAAGTTCGATATTGCTTATTGAATAATTCGCTCATGTATTATTTATTTTTTTTCAACATATTGTCATAATTCACCTGCTCGTGAGCCTCTACTGGATCAGCTCCCGCCCGAATTTGAGCTATGACTTTTTCCTCTGTTGCCTTAACTTTTTGCGAAAAGGCCAAAACTTCAACAATATGTTCCATTGGAACAACTACCGTGCCGTTCTCATCAGCCAAAATAAAATCCCCAGGTCGGACAGGAATACCCCCTAATTTAACTGGGATACCATAACCCGCACAAGAAGACCTACCACGAACAGATTGCTGTCCAATCCCTCGTGCATATACAGGCAATCCATAGACTTTGTATTCATCAACATCACGAACCACTCCATCGGTAACACATCCAGCCAAACCATTATGTTTTGCTGTAGCTCCAGCAACACCTCCTAAAGAATTAACTAAAGGGTTGTCAGATGCATCCACAACTAAAATCGATCCAGCACCAGCATGTAAGATGGCTCTCAAGGTTCCCAGAACGGTAGACTCATCCGCCGCACCAAAAGGCACATATTTAAGAGTTGCTGCAGGACCTGCAATTTTTGAGCAAGAATAAATTGGTAATATTCCCTGAGGAGCTCCTTCTATACCGAGCCGATCTAAAGCATCCGAAACATTAGGGACTGAAACATTTAAATACTGACTAATAATTTTATGATCTATAGATGGCATTACGGCCCCTTATTGAATTAAAATAGTTATAGAAAAGTGAAGCTAAATACATTTACCTAATATGCCACCATTTGGTGAAAAATAAATAAGAATTATTAGTCAAACTACTTTTCCTAATACTTACCACTCAGTCTTAAATCCCTGAAATCGAGAAGGAATATTCTGAATATCCTTTATTAAATCTGGAGGTAATTCAGAAGGTAGTGATGAATTTGGGCTCGCCGAAATACAATTACTAATGCCACCAAAGTGCTTCTCTATTTCAACGACAATTTCTTTATGCGTTCCTACTGCTGTAAAAAGATGGACAATATCATCCGTAATCAACATTGTCATTTCTTTCCATTTTCCCTCTCGGCTCAGGGCATTAAGGGTTTTCCCAAGCTCACCTAATTCATGAACTTCCAGCACAGGCCAATAAGCTGGCGTAGATCCATAAAATGCAATTCTCTCTCTAATCCACTCAAACATATTTCTAACATCATCTTCGTTCGCACCTGTAGCGATAAAGCCGCCACCATTAATTTCAAAATTATCTAACGTCTTTGTTCCCTTGGATAACCCCTCAGACAAACGAGGAAGAACCTGTAACTCAAGATATTTTCTAGTGGAAAAAGGGTGAAGCAATACGCCATCAGCCACCTCACCTGCAAGCCTAAGAGTATGCTCACCTACGGCCGCCAGTCTAATTGGAACCATTCGTAGGCCAATGGATTCAGGTACAAATGCCGGAGTCATTAGAGTAAATTTATAGTGATCACCTTCAAAATTTAACCGATCACCTTTTTCCCATGATGTCCAAATTGCCCTCAAGGAATGAACATACTCTCGTAAACGTGGGACTGGCGGCGTCCATGGCACACTAAATCTACGCTCATTATGAGCTTTGATCTGCGGACCGATACCAAGAACAAAACGTCCTCGCGATGCTATTTGCAAATCCCAGCATGCATTAGCGACAACCATAGGACTCCGAGAAAAAGCAATTGCAATTGCAGTTGCTAACTCAACTCTCTCCGTTGAAACTGCAGCGACAGCATGTGAAAGAAAAGGATTATTACGATTTTCCATCGTTATAAGGCCATCATATCCAGCCTTTTCAGCAGCTTTGGCGGCACTTGGGACAAGCCTAAGGTCCTGTTGCGGAAGAGTAGTTACAACTCTCATAGATTTTTATTCCTCTATATAGATAAATTAATAATTACCATAAGCAAAAATAATACTTAACGACTGCTTAATCATAGTTATTTGAAATTACTTTATTCTGTTTTAATTTTGTACTTAGTAACGAGCATAGACCATCTCGCCAATTCAGAATCGACAAATTTTGAAAACTCAGCCGGAGTATTAGTTTCTGGTGTGACGCCAATTCTTTGCATACCAGTTAATACTCTTGGATCTTTAAGTGCTTTTCTAATTTCACTAGCAATTTTTTCTACAATTAAATTTGAAGTGCCAGCTGGAGCAAATATTCCAGCCCATTCTTTAACGTCATAATCAGGTATTCCTTGCTCCATGAAAGTTGGAACATTAGGAAAAAATTGGCTACGTTTAGCCGAGGTAACACCGAGTGGGACAAGTTTTCCATCATTAATAAATGGTGTTGCTGAAGCACCATTTGCAAAATAGCAATCCACTTGACCTCCAATCAAATCAATTATTGCTGGCCCGCCCCCTTTATAGGGCACATGTAATAGCTCAGCATTTGTTCGAATGTTGAATAATTCCCCTGAAAGAAACTGCCCAGTCCCCGCACCCGGAGATGCAAACGTTAATTTTCCTGGATTCGCATTTGCATACGCTAAAAAATCTTTTAATGTGGTGAATGGAGACCCAGAACGAACAACCAGGATATTGGGGGTGGTCATCACTAAGGCGATGGGAATAAAATCCTTTTTCGGGTCAAAAGGAACAGTGCGGATTGCAGGGTTTATTCCAAAAGATGCAGCATCAAAGAGGAGTGTATAGCCGTCCGCAGGAGACTTAGAGACTAATGTCTCTGCGAGAGTACCTCCAGCCCCAGGGTGATTCTCTACGATAACCGTCTGACCTAGAGATATACTTAATTGTGAGGCAATAATTCGTGCAGTGGCATCTGTACCACCACCGGCAGAGAAGGGCACGATAAGTTTAATTGATTGTGATGGATAAGTCTGTCCAAATGCTCCAAAAGATACTCCACAGAACGTGATAGCTAGGTATACATATAGGATTGAGCGTACTTTGATTAACATTTTAGTAACTCCTAGGATTTAATATTGGGGCGAGATGGGATGGCGCCCTGTCCTTCGCGGTACACCATAAATGACCTAAAAAAAGTCATTACAATTTCTCCGTCCTGATTAAAACCAATAGTCCTAACCTTAACTACACCAACATGTGGTCTTGAGTTTGACGGTTTCAATTCAAGCACTTCAGACTGGGAATAAATAGTATCCCCCTCGAAAACTGGGCCAACGGCGCGGACCTCGTCCCAACCTAGATTTGCAAATACATTTTGAGATAAATCGGTTACGCTTTGCCCTGTTATTAATGCCATAACAAAGCATGAATTTACTAATGGCTTTTTAAATTCAGTTTGCAATGCATAAAAATGATCAAAATGGAGTGGCGATTGAGCCTGAGTTAATAGAGTAAACCATGAATTATCGGCACTAATTATGGTCCGACCGAGGGGATGTTGATAAATATCCCCGACAGAGAAATCCTCAAAATAACGACCCTTCCAGCTTTCTTTTTTCATAACTTCCCCTCATTCGCCAGTAAATTTTGCCTTGCGTTTTTCATTAAATGCCAGAACACCTTCGAGACGATCTTTAGTGGGTACGGTTCGATAATAAGCCTCTAACTCAAACCGATATCCTGATGAAAAATCTAAATCAGATGCGGCATTCAAAGATTTTTTAGCCTGAAATACAGCTATAGGTGCGTTATCGCAAATTCGCTGACCAATCGCTTTAGCCTCGGGAATTAAGCGATCAGGTGCAAACACTTTGTTTACAACCCCCCAAGTTAAAGCATCTTGAGCTGAAAAAGGAAGGCCAGTTAATATAATTTCCTTGGCTCTTCGTAAACCACAGGCTCGGGGTAAATTTTGGGTACCCGCTGCACCTGGAATAATCCCAAGAGTCACTTCAGTTAGAGCAAATCTGGCTGATTCGGAGGCATACGCAAAATCCGCAGCCACAGCAAGTTCACATCCACCCCCAAATGCTGCTCCATTTATTGCCGCAATTATCGGCACAGGGCAATCACGAATATGTCGAATCATCTGTTCCGCTAGAGCATGTTGTCGCCTCCAAGCTTCATCAGACATCCCATTTCGCTCCTTAAGATCTCCTCCAGCGCAAAATATTTTTTCGCCAGCCCCAGTTAAAATTATGCAACGAGTATCACCTGGTTGAATATAAATATTTCCGAAAAATTCTGTTACCTCCTCAAGCATTTCTGTATTGAGTGCATTTCCAGACTGCGGCCTATTTAAGGTAAGAATTAATAGGTGCCCTTCACGCTCAACATGTATAGTTTTGTAATTCATAGCTATTAAACCTCCGAGCTAAGTTTGGATATATTAGGTATGCCTATTACCCCATTTTTATGTAAAGCAGAAATGTCTGAATTGGAAATACCCAACGATTCAAGAATATTTAAAGTATCTCCACCAAGCTCAGGAACCTCACCCATAGTGGATTCAACATCAGCAAACTCAACGGGAGGTAGTAGTGCGCGAATTGATTTGCCATTAGGTAGCGTCACATTGCGCCATTTATCTCGTGCGCTAAGTTGCTCATGCTCCCAAATAGATTTGGCATCGTTTAACCGACCGCTTGCAATGCCGCCTCTTTCAAGTAGTTCCGTAACTTGAATTGAGGTTAACCTTGTAAATTTTTCCTCTATTATGTTTGTCAGCTCTTTGCAGTTATCTCGCCGCGCGTTGTTGCTATTGAATCTAGAGTCACTAAAAAGCATTGGGGCCTCTAATACTATATTGCAAAAATTCTCCCACTCACGCTCATTCTGTACGCTAAAAATTACAGAGCCATCCATAGTTAAGTGCACGCCATATGGCGCAATCACTGGGTGAGTAGATGCCATTCTTGGTACATAAGTGCCGTTATAAGCATACCGGTACATAGGATGGGTCATCCACTCAGCAAGGACATCTAGCATTGCTATCTTTACATTAGACCCAAGACCGGTTCTACTACGACGGAAAAGCGCCGCTAGAATTGCTGATTCCGCATACATACCTGTCGCTAAATCAGCTATTGAAATGCCAACCCTAGATGGCGTTTCCTCGGTACCCGTCACACTCATAATTCCTGATTCAGCCTGAATTAGCATGTCGTAAGCCTTCCTTTTTGAAAATGGTCCTTTTTCACCATATCCAGAAATATCAACAACTATGCAACGTGGATTACTAGAGTGAATTGATTCAAAATCAAGTCCCAAGCGCTTTGCTGCGCCTGGCGCAAGATTTTGCACAAGCACGTCTGTTGTATCTAGTAATTTTTGAAGTATTGGCTTGACTGAATCACTCTTAATATCTAGAGCAATGCTTTTTTTTGATCTGTTAAGCCAGACGAAATAGCTAGATTGACCATAGACATAATTATCATAATTACGTGCAAAATCCCCAACTTCAGGCCTTTCAACCTTAATTACCTCAGCCCCTAAATCAGCCAAATTTCTTGTGCAAAATGGGCCGGAAACTGCATGTTCAAGGGCAAGAACTCGAATACCAGCAAGAGGAGCATCAGACTCAGGGTGTACTGAACTTTGCATTTTTACTGCCTTTGCGTTTAAAGTGTATACACTTTAAACAAATAAACCTATAAATTCAATAAAAATTATCATTTTTTTTAATACTGTCGACACTAACTGGAGATAAAAATGCCTGAAAAGGTAAAAATATATGAGGTGGGCCCTAGAGACGGCCTACAGATTTTAAAGTCAATCATGCCCACAGAGGCTAAGATTCTATGGATTAAGGCACTCGCAGACGCAGGGGTTAAGGAAATTGAAGTTGGTAGTTTTGTACCGGCAAAATTAGTACCTCAGATGGCAGATACAGCAACGGTAATACAAAGAGTCTGTGAAATTACAGACATCAGCATTACCGCACTCGTTCCAAACCTTAGGGGGGCCCAAGACGCAATGCAATACGGCGCTCATTCAATTATTGTGCCGATCTCAGTAAGCGAACTCCATAGCCTCGCTAATACAAGGAAGGGAACCTTTGCACAAATTCAAGAATTACAAAGAATCGTAGATTGGAATAAAACCCAAGAAAATCCCATGGAAATTGAGGCTGGATGTTCCACAGCTTTCGGCTGTTCAATGGAGGGGGTTGTAAGTGAAGCACGTGTCGTAGAAGTTGCAACTGCCCTAGCGTCGACAGGAATAGATCGCCTTGCACTTGCTGATACTGTTGGGTATGCAAACCCCCGAATGATTCATTCAGTTGTTAAAGCGGTACGAAAATCAATCGGAAATATTTTAACAAAACTACATTTGCATGACACTATGGGGCTTGGGCTTGCAAATGCATTGGCAGGGTTAAACGAGGGAATCCGTAGTTTTGACTCTGCATCTGCTGGGCTGGGTGGCTGCCCTTTCGCACCAGGCGCCTCTGGAAATATCGTGACCGAAGATCTTGTATTTATGTTGGAAAGCATGGGATTTGAAACTGGGATCAACCTAGAAAAATTATTGGCAGCTAGATTGATATTACAAGAATCCTTACCTCAAGAAGTAATGCGTGGAAGCATAGGGATTGCAGGCATTCCAAAAACATACAGAGCAACAAGACCTTATTAAACGAAGCCTATTTTAGATTTAATAGTTTTGATTCAATAGTTGAGTACGCAACAAGAACATTACTGTGGGCAATTGCAGAGGCAAGATCCGCATTTCGAGCGCAAAGGGCTTCAGCAAGATGCACATGCTCATTTGCTGATTTTTTAGCCCGTACTGGAATTGAAAGGGCCACTCTTTTTAAACGCAAGCTGCGCAACACTAAGGTGTCCAAGATGCGCTTAAGGGTAATATTTCGTGCTATATCCGTAAGCCTTTCGTAAAAATGAACATTGAGCCAATAACAAGCATCTAAATTCTCGCTTGATGCAGATTCGCTCATCTCAGCGGCAATATTAGCCATCTCAATCAATTCTTCATTAGTAGCATTGCGGGCTGCTTCAGCTGCAACTAGCGCCAAAATAGCGGCTCGCACACCGTACAACTCCTTAATGTCAGCAATTGATAATTCTGCAACACGCGGCCGACGACGCGGATATATCTCGACTAAGCCTTCTTTTTCAAGAATGGCTAAGGCTTCACGAACAGGAGTGCGGCTCGTTTGAAAAGTATGGGCAAGCTCAACAGAGTTAAGAGTGCTACCAGGAGGTCGACGACCATAAATAATATCCTCTCCAAGGCTTGCTGCCATTGGAATAACTCGTGAGGGGTAATCATTAGATTTAGTTAGAAAACGAAGAATTGTTGAACCTAAATCAGAATAATCACTGTTCAACATACTCTCCTATTTCCTGTGGGTTGATTATAAAACTACTCGGCTTGATAAGTGCTATAAGAAAATAATACCCAAGCGCTCATCTTAATAATATTTGAAGCCAATCGAGGGGGTAATATAGAAAAACCTAAAAGATAAATCTATCACTCATAGCACTGACTCCGTTCCCAATAATACTGTCGACTGACTGGATAATGTCCCACCATTTCCATGCGCAAGAGCAATTTGTGCCCCCTTAATTTGACGATCTCCGCATTCACCTCGTAGCTGACGAGCAGCCTCAATAACCAAAAAGATGCCGTACATCCCAGGATGAACGCAGGAAAGACCGCCGCCATTAGTGTTTACGGGTAAATGTCCACCGGGCGCTATTCCCCCATAATCCACAAAATCACCACCCTCACCTTTTGAGCAAAAACCTAAATCCTCTAAAAATAAAATTGTATTAATCGTAAATGCGTCATAAAGACATACAATATCAACATCAGCAGGGGTCAAGCCAGCCATTTCAAAGGCTTTTCTACCAGATTCACTTGCGGCCGTCATTGTTAAGCTATGCATTGAAGATATTTGTCGATTCCAAACTGCTGTAGCGTTTCCCAATACATAAATAGGTGGCTTTGGTAGCTCTCTTGCGAAAGCTGATCTTGTCATAACAAAAGCACCCGCACCGTCTGTAACCAAGCAACAATCTCTAATAGTTAGTGGTGAGGAGACCATGCGCGAATTCAAAACATCATCAATACTCAACTCATCCCTAGAATATGCCTCAGGATTTAACTGGGCCCACTTACGAGCTGCAACCGCAACCTCTGCAAACTGCTTCCGGCTTGTTCCAAACTCATGCATGTGTCGTGCGGCAGCTAATGCATATGAAGTTACAGGCTGTAGTGGAGAATATAAATTCTCATAAGGCTGAGGGTCAATGAGTTGAAAGGCCTTAACCATTTCACTGCGAGAAAAAGTCCCTGTTTTTTGGGTGCTACCATAGCAAACTAAAACAGCATTGCACTGTCCAGAAACTAAGGCTTGCATCGCAGGCATAATGTGGGCAATAAAACTGGAACCTCCAATCATGGTGCTATGAATGAATTGAGGGCGAAGTCCAAGGTACTCTGCTACTGGTAAGCTCCACATGCTAGCAGCAGAACTGCAAGTAGCCAATCCATCAATGTCAGCCATTTTCATGCCAGCATCAATAACGGCTTTTCTGGAGGCGTCCGCAAGAATTTCAATAGCCGAAAACCCAGTAGCATCACCCATTCCAGACTGACCAACACCGACAATTGCAACGGAACCACGTAAATTATTCAGGCCCATTACCACCCTTATAGTCGAACACTACAAGCCCCTTTCCGTTCAAAATTAATACACGTGCCTTAACCTTATCTCCAATTTGAATTAAATTTGGGCTAACCCCTTCAACTCTACTCATCATGCGAACTCCCTCCTCCAAATCAATCAAAGCTACGTTGTAGTCAGTCCCTACACCAGGTTTTCCGAAAATTACACTGACAGAATATACAGCTCCATAACCAGTAGGTTTTACCCAAGATACCTCGTTAGAACCACAATATGGACAAATTATTCTTGGAAAAAAAATATGGCTTTCGCAAGCGTCACAATGCTGGATAAAAAGTTGTCCGTTATTAAGATTGGAAAAATAATCAGCCTCGGGCCCTATTTTTTTATTATTTATTTGCATGCTATTTATCAGCACATTTTGAAAGCTCGCCATGAGAGCCTAAGCAGGACAAATCAGACTTATGTTTAAGTGGGTGCGTCACTAAGCCCAATTGGCCCTTAGTCTTACTGCTAGCAGGAGTCTTTATAACCGGCAGCAACGCTGAAGCGGTGTAAGAGGCACGAACAAGCTCAGGTAATGGTGTTCCATAAGTGGTGTTGCGTTGAACTGGATTCCGCCCAATTGACAAAATAAGTGAGTCCATTTTTTGAGGTGACATCTCTTGACCAAATTCCGTTCCGGCAGCATTTGAAATACTCTCATTCATTAGAGTCCCACCCAAGTCATTTGCCCCGGCCTGGAGACAGTCTATTGCACCTACTGGACCCAATTTCACCCAAGATACTTGAATATTTGTAATCACTGGATGTAAAACAAGGCGAGAAATAGCATGCATCAAAACGGTTTCCCTATATGTTGGCCCTTGTCGAGACTGCCCTCTATAAAAAATTGGAGCCTCCATATGTATGAAAGGCAATGGTACAAATTCAGTGATACCCCCAGTTCTCTCTTGCAGGGATCTTAGGTGCAAAAGATGGTCGGCCCAATGTGATGGTGTATCAATATGCCCAAACATGATTGTTGATGTAGTAGTCAACCCCACTTTGTGTGCAGTCTCAATAACATTAAGCCATTCCAATGTAGTCAATTTATCTGGACAAAGAATACGTCGGACATCATCCGAAAGAATTTCAGCTGCAGTACCAGGCAGAGAGCTAAGACCAACAGCATGAAGTTCAGTGAGAAACTCCTCTATTGATATCCCTAAAGTACTAGCTCCATAGGTAATTTCAAGTGGGGAAAATGCATGTATATGAATATCGGGAGTTGCTGCTCTAATAGCTCTTACAATCTTTAAGTAGGTCTCACCTGTATAGCTAGGGTGAATTCCCCCTTGAAGACATACTTCAGTTGCACCTCGTTCTCTTGCCTCGATTGTTCGTCGAACAATTTCCTCAATCTTGAGATCATAAGCCGGTTCTTCCAAACTCTTGGCATGACGTCCTTTTGAAAAAGCACAAAAATTACAGTGGAATTTACAGATATTCGTATAATTAATATTACGCGTAACAACATACCGAACAATATTCCCACTTGTCTTATGTCGAAGTTCATCAGCAGCGCGGCATAACTCTAAAAAATCAGCTCCACGACTGTGGAAGAGTTCGGAAATAACATTCTTGTCTAGGGCGTATCCTTTATTAACATTAGCTACAGAAGTTTTAACAATGTCGGAAATTGATGACATAGGCGCAGTTGAGCACAGCCTAGGGATGGGCTCACTACTTAACCCTGGCGCCCAGGTCTCGGTCCTTTTATAGCCAACAGAATCAGTGCTTCGAAGAACTTTGGTCTTAAGTTGTTGGTCTACCCAATGATCAGGTTTCATTGCGTAAGATGGGTAGATTGCCAAGCGCTGAATTAGCTCTTTACCTGCAATCTCGGTATTTCTTTGTAGATCGTCGAGAAGTGGCCATGGAGCCTCAGGGTTAACATGATCCGGGGTAACCGGAGAAATTCCACCCCAATCATTTATTCCTGCCGTCAATAATTTAGAATACCCACTTGGCGTTAAATTTGGAGGTGCCTGAATATTCATATGGGGACCAAAAATAATTCGTGCTGCTGCGATTGTCCACAACAAATCATCATTGGTTGGCTCGAAACTTCCCGCTGATTTTGTTCCCGCTTTCGCACGAAAGTTTTGAACAATAATTTCCTGCAAATGGCCAAAGCGCTTATGTAACTTTAAAAGTTCATAGAGTGAATCAAGTCTCTCTTTGCGAGTCTCTCCAATTCCAATAAGGATTCCTGAAGTAAATGGAACGGATAACTCGCCAGCATGCTCAATGGTTTTTAACCTCACCGATGGATGCTTATCGGGCGAGCCGAAATGCACTCCACCTTTTTGACTGAGTCTTAGGGATGAACTCTCAAGCATTATTCCTTGAGATACTGAAACCTTTCTTAAAAGAGCGATCTCCTCTCGACTCATCACGCCGGGATTAACGTGAGGCAGTAAATTGGTCTCCTTAATGATCATCTGGCATATATCAGCCAAATACTCAATTGTGCTGGAATGCCCATATTTCTGGAGCGCTATTCGCGCACTCTCATATCTCAACTCTGGCTTATCACCGAGAGTAAACAAAATTTCAGAGCAACCTGCACGCTCACCAGCTTTAGCAATATCAAGAACTTCATCGGCGGAGAGATACGGTGATGTAACTTGCTTTTGTGTCTTTGCAAACGTACAGTAATGACATACATCCCGACATAACTGAGTCAATGGAACAAATACTTTTCTCGAATATGAAACCAACCTCCCATGCCCTTGATCGCGAAGATTGCCTGCTTCCTCAAGCATATCCTGTAAATCAGAATTCATAATGGTCTCGTCGCACCACTTTTTATTTAAGATGCCCATTGATAGCTTTCCAGAAAATTAAAAAATACTTTTATTAACTCTATTGCCTTGGCGACCATCATGCTTAGATCCATCACTTTAACTGCACTTAAAGATATTCCGCTTATTCAACCGGGAGAAGATCTCTGTTTGACTATTTTGAATTCTTTGCAAAAAAATAAAATGACCCTTACCAATGGAGATGTCCTTGTTATCGCCCAAAAAATAGTCTCCAAATCTGAAGGGAGAGCGGTGCGACTTAAGCTGGTGAACCCCTCCACTCGTGCGATTGATTTGGCTAAGGTTGTCAATAAAGATCCTCGGCTTGTTGAACTGATTCTTCAGGAATCTAAAGAGATTATTAGAAGTAAGCATGATGTTCTGATTGTTGAACACCGACTGGGTTTCATTATGGCTAATGCAGGGATTGATTTGTCTAATGTAGCTCAAGATACTGAAGAGGATATTGCCCTTTTGTTGCCACTCAATCCTGATGCCACTTGTGCGAATCTTGTTGCTAGATTGCATGATTCTCTCGAGGTCAATGTCGGAGTTGTAATTAATGATAGCCATGGCAGGGCTTGGCGAAACGGCACAGTTGGTGTAGCAATTGGCGCCGCTGGATTTAATGCACTTCATGACTTGAGAGGGAAAGAAGATCTTTTTGGCCGAAAATTGCAAACTACTGAAGTTGGCTATGCTGACGAACTTGCTTCTGCCGCTTCTCTTATGATGGGACAAGCAAACGAGGGGATTCCAATAGTTCTGATTAGAGGCCTGGAAATTCTTAGCGGCAATAGCACTGCTCAAGCTCTTATTCGCCCAAGGGCAAGCGATCTTTTTCGCTAATCTTAAATTCAGCATGTAAATCACCTCATCAATAGTATTTAACGGTTTTTTACGTTCTATATCTTCGTTTTAGTGCTTGACGCTGTTTTACAAATTATTTTATTTGATTCTTCTTGATAGTATTGTAATATGAAGAACACTATTAGCAACTAAGTTGCTGTATTAGCAACTAATATTAATGAACAAAGATAACTCACCAAACCCAGGACGAAAAACCGTTAGCAAAGCAATGCAAATTCTTCATGCATTTACAAATGACGAGCCAGAACTGTCGCTGACAGTTATTAGCGCGAGATTGGGTATGCATAAAAGCATAGTTTCAAGACTAATAACTAGTTTGTGTGAGTGGAGAATGCTGGAACGAAATCCAGATACCAAGCATATTCGGCTAGGTATGGGAGTATTGCTTCTAGGAATGCAAGTGGCCAATCAAAATACGTTACATAGATTAGCTCTACCGCATTTAGGGAAGCTTGTAGAAAAAACTAGGCATTCAGCTCATGTCTCAATTTTAGACAACGAAGAAATGTTAGTAATAGCCACCGTACAGAGTCCAGAAGCTCTCAGGGTTATCTTGCAACTTGGGGATAAGCGCCCGCTACACGCAACAGCGGGAGGAAAAGTAATCCTTGCGAATCTTACTGAAGCCAAAATGCTGACGCTCATCAATGAGAAAAGATTGGTTAAATTAACAAACACTACTATTACTTCAATGAAAGATCTTATGAGTGAGCTAGACGCCATACGTCTTAGCGGAATTAGCTGGAATGATGGAGAAAGCGTATTAGGGGTTGGCGCAGTGGCTTCAGGTGTTTTTGATGCATCAGGATCAATTATTGGGGCAGTTTCTAGTGTTTTCCCATTAAATACTGCAACTAAAACACAAAGCTCAGATATTGCTGAGGAAGTTTTCAAAACTGCTAACGAACTATCGGTAGCGCTTGGATGGAAAAAATCAGCCCAAATAAAAAAGGTGGATAAATGAAAATATACACTGAACTAAATCTAGGAAAAACTGATCCCGGACTTCGAGAGCCTGACGACCCTTTTGACATTACCACCACTTGCGATAAAGCTGCATTGGTTGAATCACTTGGTTTCGATGGAATGGTCTCAACAGAAACTAAAGAGGATTCTTTTATTATCACAGCGCTAGCAGCGCACGCTACAAATCACCTACAAATCGCAACTTCTGTTGCGATAGCTTTTGCAAGAACGCCTTATGTGACAGCAATGGCAGCATGGCGAATTCAAGCTCTTTCTCGCGGGCGATTTACTTTAGGCTTGGGCCCACAAGTTAAGGCTCATTTAATAAGGCGATTTGGCTTAGATTTCACACCAGCTGGATCCTGGATGAGAGATTATGTAGGTGCAGTTCGCGCCTTTTGGGACTGCTGGCAAAATGGAACAAAGCTTAATTACATAAGTGATAGATATAAGCTTGATTTAATGGTTCCGCTCTTTAACCCTGGTCCAATTGAATTTAAAGCGCCCCCCATACATATTGCAGCCGTTAACGCAATCATGACGCAAGTTGCAGGTGAAGTTGCAGATGGATTCAGACCCCATCCCATCTGCACCCCTCGTTACATAAAAGAAGTTATGATGCCTGCCTTTAAGCGTGGCATAGAAAAAAGTGGTCGTAAAGATATTCCATTTGCCATAGCTCAAAAACCACTAATTGCAGCAGCAGCTAACGAGGAGCAGTTAGAAAAAAAAGTACGCGATGTTCGGGCCAGAATTGCATTTTATGCATCTACGCCTGCATATCGCCCCGCCTTCGAAATATGGGGGCTTGGTGATTTGGCCGATCGGCTAAGCATCCTCTCCAGGGAACAGCGCTGGGAAGAGATGCCTGGATATGTGGACGATGAGATGCTGAATACATATGCAGTTGTAGGCCTATATGACGACATAGCCGAAAAAATCATTGAGAGATTTGGGGATACCCTAACGGATGTGGGATTCAGCACTCAGATAGACAGTGAAAAAGATGCTGAAAACCTCAGAAAAATGATTAAACAAATTCAAAAGAATTAATTTCAAATGAGATCAAGCGATATTACGGGGGCTTTATCACATATTAAAGTCTTAGATTTATCTCGTATTCTTGCTGGGCCTTGGTGCACCCAAAATCTTGCTGATATGGGTGCGGACGTAATCAAGGTTGAACGTCCAGACACCGGAGATGATACGCGCAGTTGGGGGCCTCCCTGGATTCGAGATGGCCAAGGAAAGGATACGGAAGACTCAGCCTATTACGCGAGTGCAAATAGAAATAAACGCTCAATCACGATCAGCATTAATACAAAAGAAGGTCAAGATTTGGTTCGTGAGATGGCAATAAATTGCGATGTTTTTATTGAAAACTATAAACGCGGGGACTTAAAAAGATATGGCTTAGATTTTGATACATTAATTGCCCTCAACCCACGCCTTGTCTATTGCTCAATTACAGGCTTCGGCCAAGACGGTCCTTATGCAGACAAGCCTGGTTACGATTTTATATTCCAAGGGCTTGCGGGAATTATGAGTTTAACTGGTGAACGTGATGATCTTCCAGGGGGCGGTCCCCAAAAGGTAGGTATTGCTCTATCCGACATCATGACTGGAATGTACGCAACTATTGCAATTCTCAGTGCGCTGCAATACCGAACAGTCAGTGGTCATGGTCAATATATTGATATGGCTTTATTAGATAGCACAGTAGCTGTAGGTAGCAATCAGGCGATAAGCTATCTATTAACAGGGAAAATACCGAAGCGGATGGGGAATGCACATGCCTCAGTTGTTCCTTACCATGCTTTCGCCACTTCAGATGGCCACGTGATTGTTACTATTGGGAATAATACTCAGTGGAAGAAATATTGCGAAGTTATTGAACTCCCTAACCTTGCAGATGATTCGCGTTTCAATACTCCAAGTCTGAGAATCATTAATCGAGATGAATTAATACCCATTATTGCCTTGAGCATGAGACAGCGTAGTTGCTCTTATTGGTTAGAAAAATTAGAATCTGCTGGGGTTCCATGCGGCCCAATCAATAACTATAAACAAGTATTTGAAGATCCTCAAGTACTGCATCGGAAACTACACATAGATATTCCACGAGCTCTTGGTGGCAGTGTGCCTTCACTGGCCAGCCCACTACAGCTTAAAGATACACCCCCTAGTTATCGTCTTGCCCCACCAATGCTTGGTGAGCACACAAATAGAGTTCTTAAGGAGCTTCTTGGAAAATCTGAAATAGAAATTACTCAGCTTAGAGAGAGGGGAATTATTTAAATGCTGTCAAATACCGAAAGTATTATTGCTATAGTTGGTGGAACAGGTGACTTAGGATCGGGTTTAGCCAAAGCCTGGGCATCAGCTGGATACAAAGTCATCATTGGATCAAGATCTGATGAACGGGCAAAAGTGGTTGCAAATAAGCTTGGGATGGGAATAATTGGGGCTAGCAATATTGAGGCTGCCTCTAAAGCAGCCATAGTTGTCGTTGCAGTGCCCTTTTCGAACCACAAGTCTACTTTATTAGAAATAAAGGAAGTTGTTAATGGAAAAGTAGTCCTTGATGTAGTTGTGCCTCTAGTACCCCCTTCTGTATCAAAAGTGCAATTACCGCCCGAAGGTTCAGCAGCAGAAATTGCGCAATTAATTCTAGGGGATGAGACTCGAGTTGTCTCAGCCTTTCATAATGTCGGGGCAGCAAAGCTTCATTCTGGAGGAAAAGTTGACTGCGACGTTTTGGTCTTTAGCGACAATAAAGATGCGCGCGACATAGTGATTGAGCTTGCCAATGTCATTTCAAATCGAGGAGTTGATGGTGGCGTACTTGCTAATTCAGCTGCGGCTGAGGCTATGACATCAGTGCTTATAGGCATCAATCGCCGCTATAAGCTGACTGGCGCTGGCATAAAAATAACTGGGTTTGATTCATCAGTTTAAATATCAGCGCTAAATAAATGAACAATACAAAACTACATACCGCTACAACAAGAAAATCAGTTGTTGCCCTATGTGGTGGAGTTGGTGGTGCAAAACTTGCAATGGGTTTGAATGCAATTTTAGGCTCAGAGCTAACATTAATAGTAAATACAGGCGATGATTTTGAACATTTAGGCTTATATATCTCACCTGACATTGATAGCGTTCTCTATGCAATTGCAGGCATAAATGATATGAGCCGAGGATGGGGTAGATCCCAGGAAACATGGGCATTTATGGAATCCTTAAAAGAATTAGGCGGCGAAACATGGTTTCAAATAGGAGATAAGGACCTAGCCTTACACATTGAACGTACAAGACGCATGCGAAGCGGAGAAAAGCTGTCAAGAATTACAACTGATCTTTCTAAAAAATTAGGCATCAATTGTTCCATACTGCCAATGACCGATGATTCCGTTGCCACCTTCATTCAAACTAATGAAGGATTGCTACCCTTTCAAAAGTACTTTGTAATGCGGAAATGTGAGCCTATTTCTTGCGGGATTGAATTTAGAGGAGCAGAATCTGCTAATCCACTCGATACCGCAATTTCGGCTCTCTCTGATCCGCATTTGGAGGCAATTATTATTTGCCCTTCTAACCCATATCTCAGTATTGATCCAATTCTCTCGATGCCCTTGTATCGAGATGCCCTATTGAATTCAACCGCTCCCATAGTAGTTGTTTCGCCAATTATTGGAGGTAAAACAATCAAAGGTCCTGCAGATAAATTAATGGTAGAAATGGGGCTTCAACCAAGTTCGATTGAAATATATAAACATTACCAATCATTCAATATTGGAATGGTGATAGATAACATTGACAGTGTATTGAAAAAGTTTATTGACGCTCCAATACTATGTACTAATAGTGTGATGACTAGCCTGAAAGATTCGATACGTCTTGCGGAAGAATGCCTCTCTTTCGCTCGCTATGCCTGTTCTGAACCAATAACGCACAGATGAATCATCATAATCCAACGCCATTTTGGGCGGTTGTACCTGTAAAGAAATTTGTTTGTGCAAAAACTCGTCTTTCTCTAATCCTTACCCCAACTGAACGTGAGGCCATCGCTAAAGCAATGCTACATGATGTTCTAAAAGTATTACTGCAAGTTAGAGAAATCACAGGAATAATTGTGGTTACTAGCGATAATATAGCCGCCAATCTAGCCAAATCCTATGGATGCAATGTAATTTATGATAGAAAAGATTCCGGTACAAATTCTGCAATAACGCAAGCTGCACAATGGATCAGTAAAGAAAAAATCGGAGGGATAATTGCTATCCCAGGAGATGTTCCATTTACAAGAGTCGATGAATTAAGGGGTTTAATATCATCAGTCAAAAGTAAAAACATAGTCCTCTCTCCAGACCGCCATGGAACGGGAACTAACTTTTTAGCGGCTCAACAACCAAGTACGATTGAGTACTGCTTTGGCCCCAATAGCTATCCACTCCATATCGCAAGAGCATACCAACAAGATATTCAGCCTGTTATGGCTCAATGCCAAAGTATTGCATGGGATATCGATACGCCTGATGACCTTTTTCCCGATGCAAATCTTATGTTGCGATCGAGTTCCCAGGAAACAATCAAGTTTTTAAAGTCACACAAATACATTTTTGACAAAAGAATATTAATGGCTAGCTTAGAAATAAGCTAATTTTTTAATTTATGAACCAATTTCAAAATTAACTTTATATAAATCCATTAACTGGGGGCGGCTAAATGAAAAGAATATCTCTTTCCTTATTTGCAACTTTATTTTTTATGGCATTTACTATTGGTGGTGTCTATGCTCAAAATTTTCCTCCACCAACCATTAAAATTATCGTTCCATTTCCTCCAGGTGGTCCAACTGATATTATTGGTCGACTAGTTGCTCAAGCGCTTAGTGAAAAATTAAAAGTAAATGTATTGGTGGATAACAAAGCTGGCGCTAGTGCAATAGTTGGATCATCTGTGGTTGCTTCAGCGGTCCCCGACGGAGCGACATTATTATTTAATGCAACCCATCAAGTAACAAACTCAGTCTTTTTCAAAAAGCTACCATACGATGTTACTAAGGATTTCACACCGATAGCATTAGTTGCGAGCGTTCCGAGCGTGTTGATCGTGAACCGTAATATCCCCGTTAATTCTACGGCTGAACTAATAGCGCTTGCCAAGAAGGATCCAAATAAGCTGTCATTTTCTACCTTTGGAGGTGCAAATCAGCTATCAACTGAGTTATTTAAATTCATGGCAGGTATCGATGTCATTAACATCTCATATAAGGGGGAGTCACCCGCATTAAATGATGTCATTGCAGGGCATGTTCCAATGATGTTTGACACCCTCTCAACTGTTATGCCCCATTTGTCAGATAACAAAATTATTCCACTTGGTACGACGGGCTCTCAACGCTCAGCTTTTCTGCCAGATGTTCCCACTATTGCAGAATCAGGTCCACTTCCGGGGTATGAAGCAATTGCATGGTTTGGGCTATTTATGCCTGCTGCGAATGGCAATATTGCCCAAACTAAGCTTACCCAAGCTATGTCTGAAATTCTTGGCTCAGAAGTTTTTAGAAAAAAACTTATCACAATGGGTGCAGAGCCGTCTAATATTACAGGCGATGCATTCAACAAATTTGTAAATGCGGAATTAATTAAGTGGCGTGAAGTTGGTCGTAAAGCTAATATTGAACAACAATAGCTTTTCTTTTATAAAAAATATGAGAAATAATTATAAGTTTTGCTCAATCGAAGTAAGAGGTCATATTTTGATTGTTACGATAAATAGGCCTGAAACGAAAAATGCATTGCATATTCCGGCATCATTAGAGCTTGAAGAAGTTTTTGATATTTATTTTGCAGATCCAAATCTATGGGTGGCGATTCTAACTGGATGTGGAGATAACTCATTTTCCGCTGGCAATGATCTTAAATATCAAGCTACAGTGAAAAATCAAGAGCAGCCCCAAAATGGATTTGGCGGTATTACAGCGCGTTTTGGAATGACTAAACCAATCATAGCAGCTGTAAACGGATATGCTCTAGGTGGTGGCTTTGAAATTGCCCTTGCATGTGACCTCATTATCGCATCTGACAACGCAACTTTTGCACTTCCAGAGCCTAAAGTAGGTCTAGCTGCCACAGCGGGTGGGCTTCTAAGACTGCCGCGGCAAATTCCCCTCAAAAAAGCAATGGATATTATTCTTACTGGGCGTCGCGTATCAGCTGAAGAAGGATTTTCGCTAGGTTTTGTCAATCGAGTTGTTCCTAAAGGTAAGGCGCTACATTTCTCTATAGAAGTTGCTGAAGAAATTATTGAATGCTCCCCCATGTCCTTATCGGCATCGAAAGATATAGTTGAAAAAGGATTAAACAGCCCGTCAATAAAAGATTTTTTTTCTGAACAAAAAAATCTATCCACCACCAAGGCCCTTTATGCTAGCGAAGATAGACGCGAGGGAGAAAGCGCCTTTTTAGAGAAGCGTAAGCCAGTATGGAGAGGCCTCTAATTACATTTAATCTACTTACGATCCGCTGATCCACCTATTTTCATAAAATAGAAATAGATAATCTGTTTGAGACGCGTAATTTGACGTATTTATTTTTTATTACTACTTAACTAAAGAAGATGACATCAACTACCCCAAAAAAAATGTTGGTAGATGGAGATTGGATTTCCTCTGACTATACTATTGATTCTATTAATCCTGCGAATGGAAATCTAAATTTCAAAGTTTCTAGCGCGGATACTCATCAAGTAGATTTGGCAGTTTCAGCAGCGCAAGATGCTGTCAATAAAACCACTTGGAAAAATATGCTACCCCACCAAAGGGCTAATTTACTTAATAAAATATCAGAAGGTATTGATAAGCATTCACTGGAATTTGCCAAGTTGCAAATGATAGAAAATGGCAAAGTCTTTAGAGAATGTCAGGCTCAGGCTACAAGTGCGGCCAATACCTTCAGATACTATGCGGCAGTTTGTGAAACAACTACATCAGAAGTAACAACACCCCGCGGGAATTATCTATCAATTACCGACTACGAACCATACGGTGTAGTGGCTGCAATTACACCTTGGAATTCACCGCTGACCATGGAGGCGCAAAAAATTGCTCCGTCCTTGGCTGCTGGTAATGCCGTAATCCTAAAGCCGTCAGAAGTAACACCATCTGTTGGCCTTCTATTGGGGGATATTGCAATGAAAGCTGGACTTCCGAAGGGGATACTTACAGTACTACCAGGCTCTGGTGCCGTGACTGGAAAAGCCCTTATTGAACATCCAGGTGTAGCTATGATCTCTTTTACTGGCGGGACTTCTAGTGGACGAAAAATTGCTTCAGTAGCCGCCAATAGATTGGTACCAGTTGCATTAGAGTTGGGAGGAAAATCTCCTCATATCATTTTTGAAGATGCTAATTTAGATGCTGCTGCCGCAGGTGTTTGTGATGGAATATTTGAGGGGGCAGGTCAATCCTGCATAGCTGGCTCTAGGCTGTTTCTACAAAAATCAATCGCTAAAAAGTTTCTCGATATCTTGCTTATAAAAGCAAGGGAAATTAGGGTTGGTATGCCTGATGCATCAAATGTAGATATTGGACCTCTGTCAAGTTTTTCCCATCGTGAAAAAGTTGCCAGTTATGTACAACTTGCTAAAGATGAAGGCGGGGAAATATTGCTCGGTGGTGGCGCCCCAAAAAATCCTGCTTTAAAAAATGGTGCATTTTATTTACCAACAGTAATTGGTGGCCTTTCTAATAGCGCGCGAGTTGTCCAAGAAGAAATATTTGGTCCCGTACTTTGTGTGCTCATATTTGATGACGAAGAGGATGTCATTTGTCAGGCAAATAATTCTGTATTCGGATTAGCGGGTGGATTATGGACTGCGAACTATCAAAGGGCGTGGCGCGTAGCAAAAGCATTAAAGACGGGCCTTGTTTGGATCAATACGTATAAACAACTTTCAATTGCAACTCCGTTTGGCGGCTTCAAAGAAAGTGGCCTAGGTCGTGAAAAAGGTCCAGGCGGAATGAGGCTATATCAACAATCAAAAGGAATTTATTTTAGCCTGGACTCAAAAAACTTAATCTATTAGAAGAGGTTCCAAATGAATGAAATTAAAACATTAGGATTTATTGGGGTTGGCATTATGGGGGAGCCAATTTGTCGCCATCTAGCCCAAAAATCAAACTTAAAAATACTTGCTGCAGATAAGCAGGTCGCCGCATTAGAACAGTTGGGTGCATTTGGAGTTTTAGCATCAACAATTACTGAAATCGCCAACGAGGCTGATATTATTTTTATGTCCCTACCATCAGGCGAAGTTGTTGAAGAAGTGGTTTTGGGAGGAACCGGTCTGCTAAATGTAATGAGATCGGATAAGATTGTTGTTGATTTAAGCACTTCACGTGCTCAGACCGCTAAAAAAGTTGGGGCGGCTTTGAGCCATCGCGGAATCTTTTTTGCTGATGCGCCAGTCATGCGAACTAGAGCTGCTGCAGAGTCTGGGACTTTGGGTATACCTGTAGGCTGTGATATTGATGTTTTTAATAGAATTGAAAAATTTCTTAAGATGTTTGGCTCTGATGTTATGCACTGTGGAGATGTTGGTAGTGGGCAGATTGCTAAAATCTTAAATAATATGGTTTTATATGAAACCGTACTAGCCCTATCAGAAGCTTGCGCAATTGCTCGCAATGCTGGAGTAGATGTGACAAAAATTTTCAATGCCATGAGCGCAGGATCTGCTGATAGTTTTGCCTTAAGAAATCATGGGATGAAGGCAATAATCCCACAAGCATTTCCCGAGAAAGCTTTTCCTGTTAACTACGCACGCAAAGACATTCAATATGCTGTGGATTTAGCATCTGAATTTCATGTCAACGCCACCGGAGCTAAAAATTTATTAAATACATTTGATCAAGCCATTAAAAAGGGGTATGGCGATTTATATGCACCAGCCATTAGCTTACTTTTTGAAAACATTCCGTGAGTTAGATAATTTATTTGAATTTCTTTGTCAGGCAGTTATCCAGCCTAGAGCAGATAATCGCCCCACTTAAGTCTTTAAGGCTCTACTCGACCCAAGGCAGCCATTTGAGGCCCTCAGATATCAGCATCGTTTGAAGGTGATCTTTATAAAAAAGATAGTGATACTTTTCCTGGGCACCAAATACTCTTGCTAGACCTTATATGGGGACGAATAGGCCCTATTTCAAGCTTCCACCCCTGATGGATCAAGTCCAAAATCGGATGGCCGTAAAAACCGCCATCCCGACAAGCAAGGTGAAGAGCATTTTTCTGCTGAAATAGAAGGCAACAAGGGCTGCTATACCACCCCAAATATTGGGCAGATGGATATCAAATTGAGCAACACTGGATGCACTGGCCGGCAAAAAGATCTCTGGGGCTAAGATGGCTATCATTGCTGCCAATGGCGCAAAGCGAATGGCCTCTAGCACTAAGGGAGAGATTTTTATCTTCTCGCCAAGCAGGATAAAGAAGCTACGAGACCAAACAGTCCCCAAAGTCATCCCAATCACCAGCAGGGTAATGTTCAGATCGATCTGCATTAGGGCATGCTCCCTTTGGGCGACTTATCGGTCATCATGCCCACAATCAAGGCTGCCCCAATTGCCAACACAATATTGAGTCGAAACGGGATGCCATATGTGGCAACGGCAACGACTGTTGCTGTAAGTGCCGCCCAACGAGCAGATGCTCGATCAAGCATGGGAACAATGATGGCCAGCAAAGCAATGGAGCCGGCAAATTCAAGGCCCCAGTTATTGGGAATTTGACTCGCTAAAAGGATCCCACTAATCGAGCCCACCTGCCATATGCTCCAATTTGCGAACTGCATACCCTGCATCCATTGCAAACGTAGATGCTGATGATCAGCGCGTAATTCTTGTGCTGTTTGTGGCTTTGGATAACGCTTGATATATAAG
>Ga0194047_10000491_pt1 | contig 26854 bp, 20 predicted proteins | sample JunL225m_MetaG_2_FD_160070 | JGI IMG/M metagenome (GOLD analysis project Ga0194047, IMG submission 160070) | Anoxic zone freshwater microbial communities from boreal shield lake in IISD Experimental Lakes Area, Ontario, Canada - Jun2016-L221-5m | ecosystem: Environmental > Aquatic > Freshwater... | reverse complement strand
GCGGTAGCCTCCAAAATATTTCGCACCTGTGACGGGTTCAAGCTGCGGTTAACCGAGAGCATAAGCGCCACCGTACCTGAGACATAGGGTGCTGAAAAACTCGTGCCTTTATCGAATCCGAAAACCAAACCGTTTGGCTGCGACCAAGTAAGACTAAAAATACTACTTCCCGGAGCTACCAGCGCTATTTCAGGACCGCTATTGCTAAAAGGCGCTACGCCATCAAACTGGTTACTTGCCCCAATAGCAATTACCTCGTCAAAAGAAGCAGGATATTGCGGCGCCGAATTGCCTTCATTACCAGCAGCGCCTATCAACACCACTCCTTGGTTATATGCCTTCAATACCGCTTCGTAAACTGCTTCCGAGCGTTCCGGCGCACCCAAGCTCAGGTTGATAATATTGGCACGCCGTTCGGTAGCATAGTTAATACCCATTGCCACTACCGCATTGGAAGTCTGCAAACGAGAATTAAGAACTTTGATCGGTAATATACGTGCGCCCCATGCCACTCCGGCAATACCATAATTGTTATCTCCACGGGCAGCAGCTACGCCCGCTACGAAAGTGCCATGCCCTGCATCATCAATGGTTGAAATAGTAGGAGGAGTGGAAATGAAGTTCAACCCACCTACAACCTTATCTTCGAGGTCTTGGTGTAGCGCGGCTACCCCGCTATCAACCACCGCAATAAGAATATTTTCCGAACCGGTGGTAATATCCCAAGCAGAAGCGGCATCAATTTTAGCTAAGCCCCATTGGTCACCTCGCAAATAATAAGGGTCGTTCGGCTCTCGAAAACCGTAAACCGGATAATCGAGTTCTGCAAAACGCGCCTGTCCACTCTGTTCTACCTCATAAAGCAATGCCCATACATCAGCATTTAGGTTAGCATTAATCCGGTAAGTACCATTTTCCGGGTCAATGGCATCGGCTGACCACACACCATACTTGCTAAAAACCTCGCGTAGTTTTGGAACCCCCTCTATCAAGTTGGAATAGGGCAAACGCTGACCAATATAGGTAGAATCACCGATATATTGATTTGCGTTATAGCGCAATTCAGTATAGAGAATACGGGAGGAGTTGGGCTGGAAAGAAACAATAATTTCTCCGGGTATGGGTAGATGTTGGATATTATCGGGTGGTGGTTCGGAAACGCCTTGATTTGAAGGGTAAGATAGAAAATTAGGTGAGCAATTAAGGAGCAAACCCGCAAACAAAACAAAAGCAAGCCAGTAACCGGCTACACGAAGAAAAGTGGAATATCCGTTACGGGTTTTCATCTATACTGTATCTCCGCCAACAAGTCGTTCACACGGTTTTTGGAGGGTTAAAGCTTATAGAATTTAGTTCAAGTGGGATGTGCCGGGTTACTCTCAAAATGAACTGGAATTAGACCAGATAAGGATAACCAGAACTAGACTAAGTTATACACGTATTAGTAAAAGTATGCAAGCCTGTCCACAATGGGACATGAAAAAAGCCTTCCCTAAATAGTCCCTAATCGTACCCATTTTCTACCAATAGAAGAGTCAGGGTTTTCACTATAAAACAGCAAAACCTGAATTGCATGGTTTCCAGCAGCATGCTATAATCCCCTCACACATTGTTCAGCTTATCACGAATGTAAGCTGAATTGTATCTTCCAAAAGAGATACTATGCTCGATTGCTTTTAGAAGTCAGAAACCAATAAAATAATACGGAAAAACAAGGCTAACCCGGTATGATGAGCTTAGAAGATTTCAACTTGGCGTATCTCTCCACTGCTATCTTTCTAATAGTGGTAACAATCGTAGGTATGACATTGTTATTGCTGGGCTTTCTTATCAGACCAAACAAACCAAATTCCCGCAAAACCATTCCTTACGAAAGTGGTGTGCCGCCTGTTGGTCGCGCTCGCGAACGTTACTCGATTCGCTTCTACATAATAGCGATGCTGTTTGTGCTGTTCGACATAGAAGCGGTCTTCTTATATCCGTGGGCGATTAACTTTGACGGTTTTGTGCGGCGAGGTGATGGCTTGTTCGTACTGATAGAAATGGGTATCTTCATTTTTGTAATCTTGCTGGGTTATGCCTATGCTTGGTTGAAAGGAGCCTTGGATTGGGTCTTCTAAACGAAAAGTTAAACGATAACTTTGTAACCACCACCGTAGATGCTCTGCTCAACTGGGGTCACCAAAACTCGCTCTGGCCCGTTTTGTTTGGTACAGCTTGCTGTGGTATCGAAATGATGGCTCACGCAAACAGCCGCTTTGATATTTTGGAACGCTGGGGAATGCTCTTTCGCTTCTCACCGCGACAGTCTGACATGATGATGGTCTCCGGCACAGTGACCAAGAAAATGGCTCCCATAATCAAGACAGTTTACGACCAGATGGCAGAACCCAAATGGGTAATGGCAATTGGTAGTTGCGCCATTAGCGGCAACATCTATAACAGTTACAGCACCTTACAGGGCGTAGATCGCATCATTCCGGTAGATGTATATGTACCGGGTTGCCCGCCTATCCCTGAAGCCTTTGCTTATGGCATTGACGAATTACGTAAGAAAATAGCTACGGAAAGACGCATTCGCAAACCGCTTCCGATTCTGAATCAGGATAGCAACGAGTTTGAGCGTACTTGGGACACTTCAGAAGTCAAACGTCCCGGTCATATTGCATTACCAAGCGCAGCCGATTATATGCAGTTCATTGACGAAGAAATCAGTAGCCCTCCTACCCTGTTAAAGTAGAGGCTACCCTGAATAAACTTGTGGCAAAAATCAGAGGTCAGGGCTATATGGTTACTTGCAAGCTTGTAGCAAGCAGTCACCCACAAAGTAACCTTGAATTCTTGGAATCTGATTTTTGATGATGTTTGAAAACAGGAAGAAAGAGTTAAAACGCAAATGAAGGAAAGCCTTCAGGTAGTCGCACAGAAGTTGCAGGAAAAATTTGGCGGTAATATCCTAGGTATAACCGAGTTTCGCGATGAGGTTACTGTTCGCGTAAAGAAAACAATCTGGTTTGAAGTTCACCAGTTCTTGCGTGACGACCCTGATTGCGCCTTCAATATGATGATTGACGAAACCGCCGCCGATTACCCTTTAAGGGATGAACGCTTCGATGTTATTAGCCATTTGCTGTCCCTATCCAAACGCCATCGGTTCAGGGTTAAAGCCAGCACCAGCGAAAAGATACCCAGCCTTTGCCCTGTCTGGAAAACTGCCAACTGGTTGGAACGCGAAACCTACGATATGTTCGGCATTATTTATGAGGGACACCCAGACTTGCGCCGTATTTTGATGGCTGAAAATTGGGAAGGCTTCCCGTTGCGCAAGGATTACCCGACCGAGGGATACGATATTTAAATCAAGGGCTTATTTAACCCTTGATTTTCTAAATAAAAGACGAGGTTCTTATGCAGAATGTAATGAATCCTGTAGGCGGGGATAATTTTCAAGAAAAAGGCGACAAGCGAATGCGCCTAAGCCTTGGTCCACACCACCCCAGCACCCATGGCGTGCTACAGGTGATTGTTGACCTTGAAGGCGAAACGGTGGTACGCTGCGACCCTGTACCCGGCTACCTGCATCGCGGTACTGAGAAGTTGGCGGAGAATAAATATTACACCCAAATTATTCCTCTTACCGACCGTCTTGATTATCTCTCTCCTTTCAATAATAATCTGTCTTACACTATGGCGGTGGAAAAGCTGGTTGGGATTGAAGTGCCAGAAAGAGCGCAATGGATTAGATTGATTCTAAGCGAGTTACAGCGCATTGCCAGCCATCTAATCTGGTTTGGTACCCACGTAATGGACATTGGGGCAATTACCCCTTTCCTCTGGGCTGCTCGTGACCGCGAAACCATAATGGATATATTTGAGATGTGTAGCGGCGCACGCTTGACCCTCAGCTATACCCGCATCGGTGGCTTGATGTCAGACGTTCCTCCCGGCTTCAATGAGAAAGTACACGAATTTACCGAGCTTTTCCATAAAGCTTTAAAAGACTACAACAAAGTGGTCAGCAAAAACCCTATTTTTATGTCTCGTACTCAGGGCGTAGGGGTTATTACGGCGGAACAAGCCATCCAATATGGCTTGACCGGTCCCTCCCTGCGTGGTAGCGGAGTTGAGTGGGACTTACGCAAGCATGAACCCTATATGTACTACGATCAGTTAGATTTCGAGATTCCCCTCGGTTCTACTGGTGACAGCTACGATCGCTATCTGGTACGTATGGAAGAAATGGAACAATCCAATCGTATAATCCAGCAGGCGTTGGCAAAATTACCTTCAAAAGGTCCTGTCAAGGCAGATGACCCCAAGATAGTATTGCCTCCTAAAGAACTCTCAATGAGCCGTGCTGAGGAAATGCAACGCCACTTCTACCAAGTCATTCATGGGTTCCCTGCCCCGGTAGGTGAGTGCTATTTTGGCTTGGAAGGTCCAAAGGGAGAACTAGGCTTCTATATTATCAGTGATGGGTCTCCACGCCCTTATCGACTGAAAATTCGCGCTCCTAGTTACGTTAATTTGCAGGCACTTCCGCTAATGACCGAAGGTCGCATGATAGCGGATGTTATTACCTGCATAGGAACGATAGACATCGTTCTAGGTGAAGTTGATCGGTAATGCCATGATCGGTTGCCGTTTTAATAGGCAACCATTGACCTTAAGTATAATCTGCTCACTACAGGAAAACAAAGCTCATGTTTTCACTCGCATTATTTGATGTTGTAAATGCAACAGAGGCAAGGGTAAATGCCCCGGAAGAACCTGTAATCTGGTTCCTTCAAACCTTCGTAACCTTGTTCATTATTATGAACGTGGTGATGGTAATCATGGCATACCAAACTTGGGCAGAACGCAAAGTAATGGCGCTCGCTCAACAGCGATTTGGTCCAATGCGTACAGGTCCTATAGGTCTGTTACAGCCAATTGCCGATGCCGTAAAGCTGTTGAACAAAGAATATATCGTGCCAAGAGATGCCGACAAAACGTTATTTTTCTTTGCTCCAATAATAGCCTTTATACCGGCACTTGCCGCCTTTGCGGTAATACCGTGGGGCGATGCTACTGGTGAAGGGTTATTTGGGGGATGGATTCGCCCGATAATTGCCAACCTCAATATGGGCATCCTATACTTGCTGGCTCTTAGCTCAATCGGTGTGTATGGTATCGTAATGTCCGGTTACACCAGCGGTAACAAATATGCGACACTCGGTAGCATCCGCTCATCAGCACAAGTAGTTAGCTACGAATTGACGATGGGTTTGGGCTTAATGGGTACGCTGATAATGGCTGGCTCGCTAAACCTAAACGATGTAGTGATAGCACAACAGAACACCATGTGGTACATAATTCCACAGTTCTTTGGCTTCATCGTTTACGCTATCAGTGGCATCGCCGAAACCAACCGCAACCCGTTTGACTTACCGGAAGCCGAATCGGAACTTGTAGCCGGTTATCACCTTGAGTACGGCGCAATGCATTTCGGGATGGTTTACCTAGGTGAGTATATCAACATGAACGTGATAGCGGCGACAGTAGCAACACTATACTTAGGTGGTTGGGCAGCGCCTGCTTCATTCCTTGAGTTCATTCCGGGTCCTATCTGGCTATTCCTGAAGTTTGCCTTCTTCCTGTTCATTTATTACTGGATTCGAGTAACCTTGCCGCGCTTCCGGTACGACCAGTTGATGGGTTTCTGCTGGAAAGTATTGTTCCCAATTGCGCTTGCCAACGTGGCAATTACCGCGGTCTTTAAATATTTGGGTATAACCTTTGGTTGGTGGGGATAAAGTACAGTTTTGAGGTTCGAGTGTTAAATTTCTCGCAAAACTCAAAACTTTCTGATAGAGGAGTGGTCTAGATGATAAAGGAAATAGCGCAAGGTCTGGGTTTGACGCTCCGGCACTTCTTTAAGAAGAACGTGACGTTGCAATATCCCAAGGAAATGAGAAATTTCCACCCGCGCTTCAGAGGCGCAGTCGGTATGGTGCGAGATCAAGAAACAGGCAAAGAACGTTGCGTTGGTTGTGGTTTGTGTGCCGCCGTTTGTCCGTCAAACTGCTTGACGGTAGTACCCGGCACTGATGATGTCGGTCTCCGCAACGCTAAAATATATCTCTATGATATGGGTCGCTGCGTTTTCTGCGGAATGTGCGTAGAAGTTTGCCCAGAACTGGCGTTGGTTATGACTCACGAATTTGAACTGTCGGTTTACGACCGCAGCCAGCTTATTCTTGATGCGGGTGCAATGTTGCGCCTTTCTGACCGCGAAAAAGAACGCACCGGAGAGTCTATTGAAGAACCAGGTTTCCCTGCTGTTACAGATGCGCCTTCTACCTTCCTCAAGCATAATCAGCTTGACCCGCGCATCCAGCGTGGTAAGTTTCAGAGCCACCAGCCTGCGCTTGGAACTTTGCCGTACGGCTACCCGATGAAATACGAAGAGTATCTCAAGAAAATACGTGAAGGTAAGCCGTTGGTGCAAGGCACTCTGCCTCCCAACTTTCAGGAAATCCAAAATAAGTATCTACCCGAAGACTCCAGAGTGCCTATGCCCAAATTCGTGGAGAATCAGGCAGATACCGCAGCCGAAGTACGAATCAAGCACATGACCGTCGGTGACATTAATAAAGTGGAAAGCCACAAGTATTATGATGAAGACGGTCAAGGCAGCAAAAAACGTGTTGAGCTTGGCAAGGGCGAGTGGGCTGACAAGAAATAAGGATTAGAACAATGTTTGGATTGCCGCTTGAGCAAATTATATTTCTGGTATTATCAGGGCTTTCGATTGTATGCTCGCTAGGTCTAGTAATTTTCAAAGACCCTGTGCATTCTGCCGTTTCCCTAGTACTTACCTTCTTCAACGTAGCAGGTATATACATCCTGATGGGTGCCGAATTTATGGCGGCACTACAAGTTTTGGTGTATAGCGGTGCTATTCTGGTTTTATTCGTCTTTGTGATGATGTTGTTACAACTCCGACCCGGTCCGGCACTGAACCCGTTTCGCTTTTTCCAGAGTCGGATAGCACCAGTAATCGCCTTGGCATTTCTGGCGGAAGTTTTGGTGATAATTTTCGCCAGCAACTACTATAATAACGGCGGGAAAATCACAGACTCTGCCAATACTCAAGCAGCAAACATGGCGAAAAACATCAGCTACGTGGTATCTAGCAAAGTGCCGATGACCGATACACAAGGCAACAGCGTGGTCAAAAGTAATGAAGGTTGGTTTTCCGAGCCTAACAGCACAGGACATACCGCGTTGCTAGGTAAAGAACTTTACAGCAAGTTCATTCTGCCTTTTGAAATTTGTTCGTTAATCTTGTTGGTTGCTGCCATTGGAGCAATCGTAATCGGCAGACGTGGTCTTGAACGCGATCGCAAAGAGTTCCGTTCAGTTGGCATCAGTCTCGGTGGTGTAGCCGAACCCGGTTCGGCACAAGAGTTTGAATACGAAAAAGAGCTTAAAATGCTCGGCACAAACGAACTTGATAAAGAGCGCAAGCTTACTTTGAAAAAATAATGTGAGGGGCTGAGTTGCCTTTCGCTTGTGGCGTATGCTCGCTACGCCATAAAGTATCACTAGTACAAAACAAAGAGAAGATTAGATGATACCGACAGCTTGGTTTTTAATTTTGAGTGGGATTTTGTTCTCGATAGGGCTTACGGGCGTACTAATGCGCCGGAATGTTTTGGTTATTTTCATGTGCGTTGAATTAATGATGAACGCCGTGAATATCACCTTTGTAGCGTTTGCTCGTAGCTTTACCAAAGGAATTAATTTCGCTGGTGACAATTTTGTGGTTTTTGTAGTAACAGTTGCCGCTGCCGAAGCTGCTGTAGGGTTAGCTATTATTGTAAGCCTTGCCACAAAGCAAAGCTCGGTAGATGCCGACTCAATAGGTATGCTCAAAGATTAATAATTTTACCCTTTTTGAGGGCGTGATTCGCAACACGCTTTTCTGAAACGTGTGGGGAGTAATTCTCAAGAATGACTGCAAAAGACGTAGAGAGCATTCTCTGGCTCGTTCCTATCATACCGCTAGTCGCCAGCTTCATAAACGCCTTTATCAGCCTTGCATTTCTGGCTTCCCGGAAAAAATCCGATTTGACGGCAGGGCAGCTATTTGCGCGAGGCTTGACGGGAGTTATCGGGATTACAGCGATTATCTCTTCCTTGACTATCTCGATAATTTTGCTCGTTTTCCTGCAAGGCTCTAATGAGCATCTGGTGAGTGTCAAAGAGATATTCATCTGGATACCTAGCGGTGATGATTTCCAAATTAAATTTGGCTTGATGCTAGATCCGCTAACCTCAGTTATGACAGTGGTAGTTACCACTATCAGCCTGATGGTACATATCTTTAGCACAGGCTATATGAAGAACGAAGACGGTTTCCACCGCTTCTACACCTACCTACCTTTCTTTACCTTTAGTATGTTGTTGCTGGTAATGTGCAATAACTTCTTGTGGTTATATGTAGGTTGGGAACTGGTGGGCTTGAGCAGCTATCTGCTAATCGGTTTTTGGTTCGCCAAAAAATACGACTGGGGTCGCATGCTGCCTTCTGCCGCCAACGTCAAAGCCTTTGTGGTCAACCGCATCGGTGATTTTGGGTTCGGTCTAGGCGTAATGTGGCTGTTCGTAATTATGCTTCCACACGGTGAGGGAATACCGCTCTTTGACCGTCTGAACTACGAGAACGTCTTTAAAGTTTTTGAAGAAGGTCTGGTAGATGGCAAAGTAGTATTCCTAGTTAGCATCCTGCTGTTTATGGGCGCTATGGGTAAATCTGCACAGATGCCTTTACATGTATGGTTGCCGGACGCGATGGCAGGTCCTACTCCTGTTTCAGCCCTCATCCACGCCGCTACAATGGTGACAGCCGGTGTATATCTGGTAGGACGTATCAACCCTATCATTGTGCGCTCGGAAGAAGCTATCGCCGCTGTAGCAGTTATCGGTATCCTGACTGCTTTCTTCGGAAGCACCGTAGGTACAACCCAGAAAGATATTAAAGCGGTTATGGCTTACTCAACTGTAAGCCAGTTGGGGTATATGTTCTTTGCTCTAGGTGTGTACGGTTGGATAGCAGCCTTCTTCCATCTTATGACGCACGCTTTCTTCAAAGGTTTGCTCTTCCTCGGCTGTGGTGCAGTTATACACAGCAACGAAGACACTATCAAAGAAATGTTTGAAGAAATCCATCATAACGCTGAAGAATGGGCTAAGAAGAAATATCCTAATGACCCAGAAAAAGCAGCGGAGTATGCCTTCGAATTATTTGAAGCAGCTGAAAATGCCATCGAATACGGCGTTGATCCGAAAAGCGATGACCGTCTGTTACGTGAAGGCTTAGACCCGCAAGATATGGATTATATGGGCAACTACTTTAAACAGATGCCCGTTGTCGCCATCAGCATGACCTTTGGGGCAGCTGCTCTCGCTGGCGTGCCGCTAACCGCCGGCTTCTGGAGCAAGGACGAAATTCTCGGTACTGCCGCCCTACAAGGACAGTGGTGGATTTACCTAATCGGTCTCTTCTCAGCCTTGTTAACCGCCTTCTATAGCTTCAGAATGATTTTCTCGGTTTTCTGGAGCGACAGCTACCGTTTGCCGAAAGCCCTTACTAGGCTGGCGCATGCCGGTATGCAGAAGAAAGCGAAAGAACTAGGCATACAATATTTCAACCCGATTGAAATCATTGAGTTCGTGGGAGGCAACGCCGATAAAAACCGCAAACAGGTTAAGGTGCATGTCCACAAACCGGGCTGGAATATGCAAGCTCCGCTCGTATTCCTAGCTTTTATGTCCATCGCTGCTGGTTACGTCGGTCTGCCAAATGTAATTTTTGGCAACGGGGTAAACCAAATCGAGAAATTCTTGGAACCAACCTTCGAGCCTGCGCTTAAAGTAATGGAAAGTAATGACATTACTAAACAGCCTGACTTCACCGGAACCTTAATTCTGTTACTGGTTTCGGCTGTAGTATCACTTACTGGCGTAGGGATTGCCTACGTGATGTATCACAAAAACCGGGAAACGCTACCGGAACGGGCAATGCGCCTCTCGGGACCGCTTTACTACATCTCGCGCAACAAGTGGTATTTTGATGAAGTGTATAACCTAATCTTTATACAGGGCGGTATGGCGTTCTTCCGCTTCCTGTGGCGTGGCATAGACGTATTCATCATTGACGGTATCGTCAACGGTGTAGGATACGTGACTCGCTTTATTTCACAGGGCTTGCGTAAAGTACAGACTGGCTTTGTAACCAATTATGCGCTCTATATCGCGCTCGGTCTGGTAGTGGTGGTGGCAATCTTCTACTTGACGGTGGGGGTTAAATTCTAATGCTATCCTTAATGACTTATCTGCCGCTTGCTGGAGCGGTGCTGATACTACTAGCGCCAAAGAATAATGACATTATAAGAGGCATTGCGCTTGTAACAACCTTCGCCAACTTTATAGTATCGTTGATCATAACCATCGGTTTTGATCGCTCTTTGACCGGATACCAGTTTACTGAAAAAGCAGAGTGGATACCCGGCTTGGGCGCAACCTACCATATGGGTGTGGACGGCGTTTCAGTGCTAATGCTCTTGCTAGACGGCATACTTTTCTTCTTGGCAATCATTGCCAGTTGGAAGCCCATCCAAACCCGCATCCGTGAATATTATTTCTCGATGCTGTTATTGAATGTAGGTCTAGTTGGAGTCTTCTGCGCCCTAGACTTCTTCCTATTCTACATCTTCTGGGAACTGGTACTAATCCCGATGGCGGTACTTATCGGGGTTTGGGGTGGTCCTAGGCGTATCTACGCTGCCGTCAAGTTCTTCCTTTACACGTTAGTCGGTAGCCTTCTGATGCTGGTGGCGATTATCGCCCTGTATTTCGAGTATGTAAAAGTAACTGGCAAAGCAGCTACACTGGATATTGTAGAAATAACTGAAGGCTTGGCTAAATCAGGTGGTTTAAACCACGACTTCCAGTTCTGGGCATTTCTTGCCTTCGGTATAGCATTTTGTATCAAAATCCCAATGTGGCCTCTCCACACTTGGTTGCCCGATGCACACACCGAAGCGCCAACCGCCGGAAGCGTTATTCTGGCGGGTGTAATGCTTAAAATGGGCGGTTATGGTCTTATCCGCTTTAACCTATCGCTTTTCCCCAATGCCAGCCACGACCTTGCGCCATTTATGATTGTTTTATCACTTATCGCCATCATTTACGGAGCGTTGGTAGCGTTGGTACAGCCAGATATGAAACGTCTGGTAGCATATTCCAGCGTAAGCCACATGGGTTTCGTAGTATTGGGCTTGTTCAGCTTTGCTGCCGGTTTTGGTGAAAAGACAATCAAGGGCGAAATTAATCCGTTGCTCAACAATAGACAGGGCTTTGATGGCGCGGTCTTCACAATGTTCAGCCATGGGCTGTTGACCAGCGGGTTGTTCCTCTGCGTAGGCGTTATCTACGACCGCCTACACACTCGCGACATCAATACAATCTCGAATACGTTGCGAATTGGAAATCGCATGCCTTTGTACGCCACCATTATGATGGTTTATACAATGGGTTCGCTAGGTTTGCCAATGTTGAGCGGTTTCGTAGGGGAGTTCCTGTCTATGCAGGGTGCTTTCCGCGTAACCGGTTGGTACGCCTTTACGGCTTCCTTCGTTATTGTTTTTGCGGCAGTCTATATGCTGTGGTTGTACAAGCGCGTCTTATTCGGGCGTGTGGACGATTACGACCTCGCGTTTGTAGAAGCCAAAATCAAAGAAGCGGAAGAATATGAACGCAGCCATGGTGGACACAACAGCCATGATGCAGCGCATAGTCACGAAGAACATGCTCACGAAAAACACGGGCATGGACATGGTCACGCAGATAAAGATATGCTACGCAACGGCGCAAAGTTAAAGGATTTAAATTTTGCAGAGTGGTTTGCGCTTTATCCAATGGCTGCTTTTTCAATAGTTACGGGCGTTTTCCCGGTGCTTGTGCTTGATTTCTTGGGCAAACCTGCCGAGGCAATTACCGGAGTGGCTTCTAAATCCGTCCAATTTGCCGAGGTCATTGACTTCACGGCAATTGTACAGCAATTCTTTAGATAAGACGGAGATATCAAGTGTCTCTAGAGTCGGTAATATTCCAAATTTCAAATGTTAAGCCGAGCTTCACTGGCGACGATTTTATTAAACTGTTGCCTGAACTCATCGTGTTGCTTAGCGGCACTCTGATTACCATCATTGATATGCTGATACCCAAAGACAAGCGCCCTAGTTTAGGCTGGTTGGCGTTGATAGGGTATAGCAGCGCACTGGTAGCAGCAGTAGCATTGTTCAATTATGTACCACCTACAGGAGTACCTAGCAGTTCCTTTGGTGGTATGTTCATCCGTGATAATTTCACCACATTCCTTGAAGTTGTCTTCCTGATTTCCGCCATCCTCAGCGTGCTAATTGCGCCGGATTATGTGCTGAAACGGGATATGCCAATCGGCGATTTCTATAATATCCAGAGTTCCGCCGTTCTGGGTATGATGGTGACTGCTGCCGCAGGAGATTTGACGGTAATATTTGTGGGTATTGAACTCATTTCTATCTCCGTTTACATCCTTACCGGCTTTGCTCGCAATGACAAAGGCTCGGCAGAAGGCGCGTTGAAATACTTCTTGCTCGGTATTATCGCTACTGCCATTCTGGTGTACGGTATGGCTTGGTTGTTCGGTATGACCGGCTCAACCAACTTAAACGAAATCCGGCAAGCTATTACTGCAACCCCAAGCCTGAAAGACGATCCGGGTTTGACCTTCGCAATGCTGCTGTTGATTGTAGGCTTCGGTTTCAAGATTGCGGCGGTACCTTTCCATATCTGGACACCAGATGCCTATGAAGGCGCACCAACTCCGATAACCGCTTTTATGTCCACCGGACCAAAAGCGGCGGCTTTTGCAGCGTTGGTTCGGGTTATGGTGCAAGGGATACCGCAACTTTCCGAGCAATGGACTATTGTTATTGCAGTGCTGGCAGTGCTAACCATGACTCTCGGCAACGTAGTAGCAATCGTGCAGAAAAGCGTCAAGCGCATGCTGGCTTACTCCAGTATTGCTCACACAGGCTACATAATGATTGGTCTAGCAGCCTATGTTAATAGCCCTGAAAAGGGGCGTGATGCGATTAGCTCGATTCTGTTGTACTCGGTTATCTACGTATTCATGAATATGGGTGCGTTTGGTATCGCCATTTGGTTGCAGAATACCGGGAACGGCATAGACGAAGGAGATTACAACGGGCTAGGTAGCTGGGCGCCAATTCCGGCACTAGCAATGGCAGTTTGTCTTTTCTCGTTGACAGGCTTGCCACCCACAGGCGGTTTCTTCGGAAAGTTCTTTGTATTCCGAGCCGCTATTGATAGCGACCTTACATGGTTGGTAATTGTAGGGGCATTAAACAGCGCAATATCGGCGTTCTTCTACTTGCGTATAATTGTGGCAATGTACTTCCGACCTGCTCCAGAAGGCATTAAGGAAAGGGCACAACCCACTAAGGCGTTGTTTATAACAACCGCGCTGATAATAGTTACCGCAGCAATTCTGATATTGGGCATTTACCCAGGTCCAGCCCTAGATTGGGCAAAAGACGGAGCAACTCCTTTCTTTGAGGGGATAAAAACCGCGCTAGGACAATAGTAAAAAGCAGAAAATCAAAAAAGCCCTTTCCACTAATACAGGAAAAGGGCTTTTTTTTGACATTTAAAAAGCAAAAACCCCTCATAAAACTGAGGGGTTGCAAATATATACTGCTACTATGTGAAATGAATTTCTAGTGACTGTTAATGCGATCTTCCAATAAAGCCTGAAAAGCGGTATCTCCTTCAACCCATCCGCAATGTACGCAAACCCATGCTTCATGATTAGGCTGTGGCAATTGTGCCCGCTTGTACATCAAAAATAAACGGTTTCCTATCGGTTCAAGATTACTACCGCAATTATTGCAGTGTGCTTTATCATAAGAAATACCAGCTTTGCTGCCCCGGATTGTTGCTTCATTTCGAGCCATGCTGCCACCCTCCCGTAGAACGGAAAAAACTACGTTACAACTAAATCATAGAGTTCTTATCTTTGAGCAGATTAGGTTAGATAAGTTTTGTAGAAGTTTTTTTTTGTAATTATTATAACAATAATTATACTTTTGTTAATAAATGGTGTCAAGTAGATAAATTTTTACGTGCGGCTTAATTTTTGGGGAATTGTCTGGTTTTGCTCCATCCGTACAACAACAAAGCGGCTGCCAGCAAAGCTACCATACCTACCAGACCACCCTCTGGACCAAATGAACCGCCTGTAACAGAGTCTGGACCATCTACCAGAGGTTGCAACACCGGGGAAGAAACGGTAAACCCACTTACGGGAAAGCCAAAAATCACACCCTGCGCGAAGTTCCAAGAAAAATTGAAGGCTATGGGCAACCACAAGCGTCCGGTAATCATGTAAGCATATGCAAAAACCAGACCTGCCAACGCAATATTAACCGCCGCAAGGATACTACCATGAGGATTCAAAAGATGAGATAGCCCCCAGAAGACTGACGAGGCGACTACAGCCGCTACGCCGCCCCAAGTGAGATTTATAGCTTGAAGAATGTAGCCACGCACTACCAGTTCTTCAGCAATAGCCACACACAGAAAGATTGCCACCCATTGTAATATTTGACCAGCATCGTAGTTTGGACCGGTATTGCTAAGCATAAAACCGGTAGAACGTTCAAAAAAATAGACTAGCGCAAATAGCAAGGGTCCAAGCAAAATACCAAGAATAATATCTACAGGAACCGCAGTATATAAGCGCAAGCCAAGGTCGAGAATAAAATGCCCTCTAGCCACGCGCTGGCTAACGAAAACGGCTGTTACTGACCCTACCAGCAAAACCAACGCACCCCAAATACTGCTGACGCTAAGCACGCCCCCGTCCTGTGAAACTGAATTGACAATTTGCCCGAAAGAATCGAGATAATTAAATTTATTAGGGGGATTTATTAAGGCATAGATAAAGGCAAAACTAAAGATTAGCAAAGTGGTTATGATAAAATAAAGGCTGAAGAAAAAAGCCAGATCCCTGAATGTCCGAATCCAGCCTAACCGTTGCTCGGCACTGGCAGGGTCTCGCTTTTGAATTTCAGATTTCAGTCCCAGAAAACGCAGGCTAATAAACCAACCTGCACTTACCAGCAATGCTACTACAAGCACGACCAGAAAATTCATTGCATAACCTTCAGTTGAATATGCCAAACAATAAAAAATAATAAGCGCATTATACACTAAAAATAGACACATCTAAATTTGGTATATTCAATGGAAAAGTTATCTACATTTTGTGTATAGCGGTTGATAACTTTAGAGTATTCTTCAAAATAACACTCGCGAGAAGCTATTTTGTGCAACCAGAGGTGATAATGCAACAATTTTCAGCCGAATTTGCCGATAAAGAGTCACAACAAAAGCCTGAAGGTGAAGATGACCTTTCTACATGGAGCAATCACCTAATTATTTGTGGATTACACAACCTCGGTTTCAGAATAGTTGAACAGCTAAGAACAGCTAATTTGGACTTGATTGTGATAGATGATTTGCCGGACAAACAATTTGAACGGCGTTCACGCCGCATGGGCATTAAATTATTGCGTGAAGATAGCCGTAACCCTGAAGTTCTGGTAGAAGCAGGCATTTTCGGAGCTAAAGCAGTGATAGCCTGCGAAGATAACGACCTTGAAAACCTTGAAATTATTCTGGCAGCCAATGAACTGGTACCGGGAATTCGTACCGTTGCCAGCTTTTTTAACCAGAAGATTGGTGAGCAAATTGCAAAGGCTGTGCCAAACGCTACTGTACTAAGCTTATCCAAAAAAGCAGGACCTTCTTTTGTCGAAGCCTGTGTAAATTCCAGCATACTACATCTGTTCAGCTTGCACCTTGATGACATAGCAGTGGTGGAAGCGAGCGCCAACATAGAAGGTAGCATACAGGATTTGTTCTACCCTGCCACACCTATCAAAGTGCGCGGTGCAACAAAACCGCCTTCTACCTCCGTCTTAATGCCTCCACCGGACTATATTGTAAAATCCGGACAGACTGTGGTGTTAGCCGGACAGATAGAGGTGTTGAAGAAGTTACCGGGGGTACGGTTACAGGAAAGTGATGTGACTAAAGCCCTTTATATTCAGGAATCTACCAAGTTAAATTCCAATAAAAAACATCTGAGCAATAAAGTACACCGACTTAACCGCTTGAACCGTTTGCGAAAAGCTGTATTGGATCTTATACGTGATATTGAAAAGCCCTTTCGTTATACCCTACTGATTGTAGGCATAATAATTTTGGTTAGTACCTTGATTTTGTGGTTTTTCTATCGCCCTACTATGGTTGATATTAAAGGTAATCCAATCGAGTTTAGTCTTCTGGATGCACTTTATTTTACAGTTACCATCATTGCTACGGTTGGATTTGGCGATTACAGCTTCATCAACCAGGACTGGACTCTAAAATTATTCGGGGTATTGCTGATTTTGGTCGGGGCTTTATCAATGTCCATAGTGTACGCCTTTGTGACCAATTTCGTAATCAGCCGCCGCATAGAAGCCGTTGTAGGTCGCCAGAAAGTACGTGATATGGAAGGACACGTTATATTGTGCGGTCTCGGCACCATAGGTTATCAGGTAATGCTAGGACTGATTGCACAGGGTAAGCCGGTAGCGGTTATAGAAAAGAACGAGAATGGTCGGTTCAACAGCGAAGCAGCAGCACTAGGAGTGCCGGTAATTATCGGGGATGGGCGGCTTCCTAAAATGTTAAGCCAACTAAACGTGGCAAAGGCAAAGGCAATTGCTATACTTAGCAATGACGACCTAGCAAACCTAGAAATAGCTTTGAATGCGCGAGCAGAGTTCAATTCCAGAGAAGCAAACAAGCAAAAAAGGCTGCAAGTAGTGTTGCGCGTTTTCGACAAAAGCCTTGGTGACCGGATTGCACGAAATTTTGATATACAGAAAATATATAGCGCGTCTGCGCTGGCAGCGCCATATTTCGTAGCGGCAGCGTTGGATTACGAAGTTATCACAACCTTTTATATAGACCTTCAACCTTATATTGTGGCAAAATTGGTGGTACAGGCGAATAGCGGTTTGGACAGGATTACTATCGGCGACTTATATGAGCGTAAAAAAGTGGTAGTAATGTCGTATATTCATGATAGTTCAAACGATGTCTCGTTAAAAGAAAATTTATATCCGCTTGAACCTGTTTATCGCTTCATACCTGACCCTGTATTTCAGCCTCATAAAAATGTGATACTAAAAAGTGGGGATACCATCTATATTGTGGGTATGTACGAGCGGGTTTTGGAAGCATACCTGTTGAATAAGGCGGTGAAGCAATAAAAAAATACGCCCGGTTGGGATCGAACCAACGACCATCCGCTTAGAAGGCGGATGCTCTATCCACTGAGCTACGGGCGCAAAACATTTTTTGCAGACTTGAGTATAACCAGCCTCTAAATCTTTGTCAATCGTTCTTTGGCGTAAAACGACCTAACACAGTTGTACCGGCGCGAACTTTCATGCCGATAACAGGGACAGGCTGTACAATACCATCTGCTGCTATATAAAGCTCAACGATAGTGCCAGTTCCAAAGCCACATGCCCCTATCTTTTGAGCTACCTTTACAGGCGCACCTGCATCAGTTCGTAGGGTAGAAACTCTTTTTGAACCAAGCGGAACAGGCAAAAAGTTTTTACCGAAACGCCACATGTGAGTAATCATTACTTTGTGAGAATCATCAGTGACAAAACCAAGATAATTATTGCTGCTTGCGGGTAAATTTTCGATGAAATGGTAACGTAATTGCCCAGAAACGGGCGACCGTAGTAATTGCACGTTAAATAAGCCCACCGCAATCGTGACTCGAAGAGCCTTACCTCCGATAAATTTGGGTTCCAGAACCTCTTCTACAGAAACAACGCGACCTTCAGCAGGCGCATAGATATAATTCGGGTCACTGCCTAGAGGTTCGCGGATTGGGTCACGATAATAGAAAAGCATAAAAGAGAGGGTAGCCAGTGATGAATTAAGCAAGGCTGTAGAAAATGGTCTCAAGGGAGTTTTTCTAAGCGCCTTGTGCAGGAAAGTTGCCATCGCTAAAAGCAAAGTAGCCAACCCAATACGTAAATAACCTTCACGTATTACGCGAGGGCGTGGAGATAAATCAACAATAAGCTCAATAAAATATTTCATGCTGAAATAGAATAGTGCGACATTACGCAATTGTCAACTGAGGAGCTCAGCTACAATTCCTGTGCTATAATCGAAAGGTATTTACCCGCAATTGAGCGTTTTAACCAACCTTATCCGTTTCGGAATTCTGCCATTATGAACCAAAACTCAGGATACAGCCAGAGTAAAGATAATGCTACCTCCCTTACAAACGTGGCGAAATACCTGAAAAAGGATTCGCAGCGCATTCTCAATGAATGGTGGGAGGCGATAAAAAAAGAATCGCCCTCTTTCGCCGAGTTGGAAAAGTTACGCAACCCGGAGCTTTACCACGAGCAAAGCCTAGAATTAATCATCAAAGCCCTGATGGCATATACCCGAAAAGAACAAGATACCCTGCTAGATCAGGTTAACCGGATGGCGCGGGAAATGGCAAGTGAGCGGTTGCGACAAGGTTTCCAGATGAAGGATTTGCTCATGTCGTTGGCGGTTTTCCGCAGAGCCGTGCTAGACTCTGTACAGCGAATGTTGCAAAGTCGCCTGTGGGTAGCCTTTCCTGCCAGCGTAATGCAGATGGAGAAGCGCATTAACGAAGCTATGGATATTCAAGTAGCCGCAGTAGCGGAGGCGTATATGACAGCCCGTGACTCTATTATCCGTCACCGTGAGGAAACAATGCGGTTTCATAATTACCAACTTGGTAAGCTAAACGATCTTAGCAACCGCATCGGACAAACGCTCGATATGGTAAAGGTAATGAATTCGGCAGCAGCAGCGCTATGCGAAATGGCGGAACTTAGCGCAGGTGCGGTGGCTTTGCATGAGCAAAAGGCTGGACATCCACAGATTCACCCTGATTACGGGCATCACGGTTGCACCAATGAAATTATAAACTGGCTCAATTCCTCCTTATTTGTAGAAATTAGCGGCGAGATTGTGGAGAGAGAACGTCCGTTGGTGATAATGAGCGTGGCAGATGATGCACGCTTCAGTAACGCAGTAGCTTTCGGAGTTAGCTCACTATTGTGTATTCCGCTCAAAACTGCCGATAAAATTGTAGGAGTGATGTATGGGGCGGATTATATCGTGCGCGATTTTAGCCCACACGAAGTAAACCTGTTACTGACCTTTGCCAATCAGGCGGCATTGGCAATCGAAAATGCACGCCTTTATACGGAAGTACAAAACGCCTATGTGGAATTAAAAGAACTGGATAGGGTTAAAGACGAGTTTGTAAGCATTGCCAGCCATGAAATCAGAACCCCGCTCGCGCTGATAAAAGGCTATGCCAGCACCTTGCTGCGAGCAGAACAATTAAAGTTGAGTCCAGAAAAAGAGCAACGCTTTATCAACGGTATTGATGAAGCTTCTAACCGCCTAATTACCTTAATTGATAATCTTCTGAGTGTATCACGTATAGAGTCCGGGCGTTTCAGAATAAATCCTCAGCCCGTCAATATACGAGAAGCGATTAATCACGCCATATCTACTTTTCAGGAGCAATTGGGTAATCACGAGCTTGAAATTGATTTAGCACACGATGAAGCCCGCGCTCGCTGCAACCGCGACCAGTTTGAGCAAGTTATTATCAACCTTGTTTCCAATGCCATCAAATATTCCCCAGAGGGCGCAAAAATCAGCGTTGGGGTACGCCGAATTGACGAAGGTGAGAAGTTCGAAATCAGGATAAGTGATCAAGGTTCCGGAATTGCACAAGAACACCTAACACGCATTTTTGAGAAGTTTTATCGGGTAGAAACAGGCTTAACCCGCAAAACACAGGGAACCGGGCTTGGCTTGTATATTTGCAAAAATATCATTACCAGTTATGGCGGCGAAATCTGGGCGGAAAGCGTTATAGGGCAAGGCACTACCTTTGTCATCACGCTACAGGTGTGGAAAGTGGATGCAGAGTGACAGGTATTGCGGCTTATCTGATAAAAGAGTAGAATAAATCTTACCGAAGCCGTATCATTACTATAATTTAAAGTAAATAGCGGGGGTATTTCTCTAACTCTTATGTTTTCAGGAGTGGTTTATGAATATCGAAACTGCGGGACGCAAGATTCTGGTTATTGACGACGAACCGGGCATTGTTGATATTGTCGAAACCAACTTGCTGGGTGAAGGATTCGAGGTCATATCTGCCAAAGACGGTAAGGAAGGTCTAGATAAAATCCGCAGCGAGTTTCCTGATCTTGTGATTCTAGATGTGATGATGCCGGAAATGGATGGTTGGCAAGTACTCCGCGAATTGGAAAAAGAACCGGAGACTGCCGGTATCCCGGTTATCATGTTAACCGCCAAAGCCGCCGATGAAGATTACATTTATGGATTAGAAGAGGGCGCAGTAGAATATCTGACCAAGCCGTTCTTCCCACAAGAACTTATCAATCGTATCAAAATCACTTTGATGATACTTAACCCACGTATGCGTGATGAACGAAGGCGCAATCTAGTTGCCAAACGCAAAAAGTTAATGGAGCATTAGACTCTAAAGTATCCCTTTTTCATTTGCAACAATGTTAATTTGTAATTATTGCCGGAACGATAACCCTGATAATGCCAACTATTGTGGGCGTTGTGGGAGACGCTTGCGCGACCAACGCAGCCTTGCCAAACTTGAAAAAGCCTCGTTTTGCATAGAGTGTGGCAATCGTAGAGAGCGTTACCCAAGCGACCGCCGCATCTGTACCATCCTCTTTGCGGATGTTCACGGCTATACCGCTATGACCGAAAAAATGGACGTGGAAAAGGTGACGAACATCATGAATGAGGTGTTTAGTCTCCTTACTGCCGAAATCGTTGGGGTGGGCGGTAGTGTAGATAAATACGCCGGTGATAACATTATGGCGCGGTTCGGTGCGCCCGAAGCGCTGGAAGACCACCCAGAGCGTGCGATTCACGCGGCTCTAGGCATGCAACGCCAACTTTCCCGCTTTAGCCTGAAATTGCAAAAAGAAGAGGGCGTGGGGCTGGAAATGCGTATCGGCATTAATACAGGTTGGGTTAGCGCGGCTGAAGTGGGCGGTGAAGTAGAGGGTGTCAGCTACCGAGCCTATACCGTAATGGGCGATACTGTAAATCTTTCTTCACGCCTCGAACACGAATCGCGGGTTGGCAAAATTCTGGTAGGCGAAGAAACATATAAACTGGCAAAGCACGCTTTTGAATTTCTGGATACAGGCGAACGCCAGATTCGAGGCAAGCGTGAGCCAGTACGCGCTTACGAAGTAATAGGACATAAACCGCAACGTGCCAATAGGCGAGGATTAGCCGGAAAAGATTTGCAATTGGTGGGGCGTGAAGCGGAATTGCAACGTCTGGCAAGCCGCTTGCTGCAAGCAATAGAGGGCAAAGGACAGGTTGTTTCGGTAATGGGAGAGGCGGGCGTGGGTAAATCCAGCCTTCTGCGCGAATTTAAACGGCGTGCCACCATCACCTACCAAGACGTGCGCTATATTTCTGGAGCAGCTTTTAGCTACTCGTACACCCAATCGTTTAGCCTAGTGCGGAACGCCATCTTCAAAATGTGCGACATCAACGATAATGATGATGAAGAAACGGTGCAGGAAAAATTGCTGGCGCAAATTCATCTTTTGGTTGGAGAAGGCGAACAAAACGAAGAAGGCGAATACGGAGAAATACCTTCCTTGCTTGGGCGTGCCGTTGGTATTAATTTCCCAAACTCTTTTGTTGATAACCTAGACCCACTATTACGAAGTCGTCTCTTGAATGATGCAATCAGCGACTTTTTGCTCAAAAAAGCCGACAACAACTCGCTCCTAATAGTGCTGGATGACCTGCATTGGGCTGATAACAGTAGCCTTGAAGTGCTGGATTTGATGGTACAGAAAGTTACCAGTTCAAGCAATACTATGTCGGCGTTGTTGTTGCTGGTGCATCGCCCTGATTTTAGCAGGCAATGGAACGTGCCTAAAGAACGTTACGAAGAAATTGCCCTTGAAAGCCTGAATTCTGCTCAGATAAAAGTGTTAACACGCCAATTGCTCGATGCCAGCATGGGCAATGTGACTGCTCCAATAAATCTTGACCATGAAGAAGCGCCAGAATTGCCAAATACATTGGTCAGGATACTGGAACGTGCCGGCGGTAACCCCTTCTTTGCCGAAGAAATTCTAAAAGCCCTGCTGGATGCACAGCAAATTGTACAAGACCTAACCGAAACAACCAGTTGGAAAATCGTAGGAGACCTTGAGAATTTCAAGTTGCCCGAAACCCTGCAAGAAATATTGCTGGCGCGTGTAGATAAACTGGGTGGACGCGATAAGCGCGTACTACAAGTTGCGTCTGTTATTGGCTTGCGCTTTGAACAACGCTTGTTACTGGCAACCGAAGACCTACAGAATCAGCAAGTGCAGGTGGAAGAAGCCCTTACCGATTTGCATCAAGAGGATTTTATATATACCGAGCGGCAAGAACCAGAACCGGAGTATGGCTTCCGGCATTCTCTTACCCGTGAAGTGGCTTACAACAATCTACTCGGTACGGAGCGGCGACGCTATCATGAGCAAATTGGACGCGCTATAGAGCATTTCAAAGCTGACCGTCTCCACGACTACACTGTGATAGATGATTTAGCGTACCATTATGAAAATAGCGATAGCGATGAAAAAGCGGTTCACTATCTCATGCTGGCTGGACATATGCGTAAGACCCTCTACCGCAATGATGAAGCGCTGAAAGCATTCTACGAAGCGCGAGAACGCCTTAAACGCAAGCCTGCGGCTGGTGAAGAGCAGAAACTGGTTGAGATAAATAGCAATATCGGGGATATTCGCGCCTTGAAAGCCGATTACAGCGAGGCTCTTCAGGCTTACGATGAAGCGCTAGGAAAAACTACCAACCCCTTTGAGCGCATAGACCTGCGGGTAAGAATCATCGAAGTGTTGGGCAAACGCGGCGAGTTTGAGGGAGCAGCACGAAGCTTTGAAATTGCCCAGAGAGAAATCAGGGAAGCAGCCAACGCGCCAGACCCGGAAAACCGCTTGACACACCTTCGCGCCAAACAGTTACTTCAGATAGGCTGGATTTATTATCTGCAAGGCAAGCATACAGCAGCCCTCCGCGCAAATGAAGAAAGCCTACAAGCCCTCAAATCTTTGCCCGATACGAGCCGAGATGTACAAGTTGAAACCGGTAGAGCTTACAACATGCTTGGCACAATCTTTAGCGATATTGGGCAATTGGATCAAGCCGAAGTTAACCTGCAACGCGCCATCGAAATGCACCAACGCGCTTCTAATATCCAACAGGTAGCACGGGTTTACACCAACCTTGCGGTAGTAATGATTCTGATTGGAAACCTGACACAGGCAACCAATTACTTGAAACAGGCGCGGGCGAACGCTGAAAAGGTCGGCGATGTGGAAACCCTCGGCGGCATTATCGGCAATCTGGGCTTTGTAGCAGAACGTCAAGGGCAACTGGTAGCCGCTTTTAAATATTTCCAAGATGCCCGACGCATTTTTGAACGCGCCGCCAACCAAGTATTAGCAGCAATGGCGCTTCAGAACTGCGGGCGCGTGGTTTTACAGCAGGGAAATGTGCAAAACGCGCTTGAATATTTCCAGCAAAGCTTGAAAATGGCGGAGAGTATAGGCGCAACCGCAATACTGGCGGAAGGCAGCAACAATATCGGCTGGGCGCTCATCATTGACCAGCGTTTGGCAGAAGCCGAGGAGTGGCTCGAACGCGCCTATGTCAAGGGAATGGAAAGCGCGAACCCTGAAGCTCTGGCTAATAACTATATGTATCGGGGTATGCTTGAATTGGAAACCCACAACTACATCAAGTGCAACGAATATTTTGACGAGTGTCTCAAGATAATCGAGGGGCAATTAGGCGACCCGGTTATGTTGGGACAGATTAAACGGCGCATGGGCAGATTAGCTTCCAACCAGCATAAATACAAGGAAGCCGAGCAATACTACAAGGAAAGCCTTGAAACGCTCGATCCGATGCGTGCCTACCTAGAAATGTGCTACACTAAATTTTATTGGGCAGAACTTATACTCCACGAATTATCGGAAGGGCTAATCGAACCTGAACGCCAGCAGGAAGAAATCGAAAAAGCGCAGCGTTTCCTGATGCAAGCCAGTTTTACCTTTGACGCTTGCGAAGCCCGCCCGGCTTACAATGGGGCGATGCAGCTATTGGAAAAATTTGAACAAACTGCTACCGTGTGACGAAAATCATACCAACTGACCGCTACTAGAATTACAATGTTCTTGAGGGGTAACAGAGTTGGTTTCGTCAGTGAATATAACTCCGCCCGAAGGAAGGGAGGTAATAAACACTATGTCGATGGAATCGATGAAAGCAGTAGTGGCAAGAGCAAATAATGATAAAGAGTTTTTGCGCCGCTTGCTGATAAATCCTGAAGAAGCAGTAAAAGCATCAGGCTATGACCTTTCTCAAGAAGAAATAGAAATGCTCAAATCCAGTCGCGGAAGTACCAAATTTAATGATGAAGAACTCGAAAAACGGGTCAGTTATGGTTTCTTTAGACTTGGTCCATAAATATAGAACGGACTTGTAATAAGAAAAATTTATACCCGCAAAACCCACCAAATGGTGTTAAAATAGATATAGTGAGTATTGGGCGTAAATGAAAGGGGTCAATTATGTCTATCGAAGCTATGAAAGCGGTGATAGCGCGAGCAAATAATGATAAAGATTTCCTGCGCTTATTACTATCTAACCCAGATGATGCTATCAAAATCGGTGGCTACGACCTGACCGAGCAAGAAGTCGAAATGATTAAAGCCAGCCAAGGACAAGCACGGCTAAACGATGAAGAATTGGAAAAGCGGGTCAGTCGCGGTTTCTTCCGCCTTGGTCCGTAGTCACAGACTTTAATACATAACGTTGGACGGGCGCATGATGACCCGTCCTTTTTTATCCATAAAGGTCTTTTACCTCTTCGATAGCTTTTTGGCGTGCTTCTTCCTGCGAATCCGGGTCTAAATCATCCCAATCCACCGTGCTACGTGCCAGTTCCAGACCTGAAATAATCTGTTTGTAAAAAGCCTCATCGTAGGGACGGGTGCGGATTACCACTGGCATCGGCGCAGCATGTCCTAGCACCAACGCTTGTTGCTTGCTATCGAGCGAAGCCAGCACCGTTTTAAGACCGCTTGAACCGCTCACTCCGGTAAAAACCGCATCAATATCGCGCTCATCGTTGATAAGAGCCACCACCCGCGTACCAATCTGGGACATAATTTCGCTGTCAATGCTGCTAGGACGTTGATCTACCACCAGCAGCGTCACATAATACTTACGCATTTCACGGGCGATAGTGCCAAAAATGGTTTGACCCGCCACCGCCGGAGTCAGGAACTTGTGCGCTTCCTCGATGGTAATCATAACGCGGCGTGGCTCGTCCGAAGCTTTTTGAGATTGGCGATATTGATCTACTTTATCTTTGTATTTTTCATGGATTATGCGGGTAACGATATTTGCTACCAGAATGTAACTCAGCATGTTATCGCTTTTACCAAATTGAATGACAATATGCTTGCCTCGCGCCAAATTATCCACGATTTGGTTAACCGAATCTATACTGGAATGGTCAACTACGAAAGGCAAATTTTTCAAAGCATGCAGTTTGTTACGCAATGCCTTTACAGATTGGATATTGGCTCTACTATCGGTGGCGATTTGCTCCGGGTCACCGTTTAGCAATTCTACAATCCACTTATCGCCGTATTTTTCTTTGAGGATATAAGCCGACTCGGAAGCGGTAGCATTAAGATTCAGTTCGTCCTGTAACAGCAAAATATCCTCGACTTCGATTTGGTTCAAGCCGATAAAGATTTCGCCATCTATACTGCCGCTCCCACCCAAGCGCGTATTCTTTAATGACCAAACCTGCACCTTCTGGCTGAAAAGAGAGCGTAAGCCTTTAACAAATTTCTTATTCTCGGCTTGCGCCTGTTCGCCGTATTCATTGTGCATATCGAAAATAAGGTTCGAGCAAATATCGGCGCGAATAAGCCCTGCCAACAAAAGGCGAGTCAAGAAGCTCTTACCAGTACCGCTCTTGCCGAATATCCCGTTGGAACGCTCTACAAAACGCTCAAGGTCAATGCAAATATCAATTTCCATATCCAACGGCTTGCCGATAGCGAAATTCTTGCCTCCCTGAAACAAGTCTTCGCTGCCAAAAACCGCGTCAAAGTCGGTTTCTTCGGCAATATAAACAGAGGTAAAATGGGCTGGAATACTGCGAACAGGACGCGGATTAGCATCGCCCTGATACAGCGCAAGGCGGTTGTCCACATGTGCGTCTCCATAAGTATAAACGCCCTGCAACACTTCACGCACCAGCGCGGATGTATCATCACCGGGAGGGTCGAGCAAGATGCTATCGGTAGTTGCTTCTAGGGCTACATCGGTCAACATCCCAAAGAACCGCACGCCGTTGCTTTCTATCGCCACGAATTGCCCGGTCTGGATATGCTCAAGCGGGGCAGAACTGCGGATACGCACCTGCAAACCTTTAGAAAGCGAACCGCTTGTGACCAAGCCTAGATATTTTTCAGGTTTACGATTA
>Ga0194047_10000490_pt1 | contig 26876 bp, 27 predicted proteins | sample JunL225m_MetaG_2_FD_160070 | JGI IMG/M metagenome (GOLD analysis project Ga0194047, IMG submission 160070) | Anoxic zone freshwater microbial communities from boreal shield lake in IISD Experimental Lakes Area, Ontario, Canada - Jun2016-L221-5m | ecosystem: Environmental > Aquatic > Freshwater... | reverse complement strand
ATTTGTACATGGTACCTCATTTTAAGCCAAAATGAAACCGCCCCGCGTTTCGGCTATGCCGAAACGCGGGGCGGTTTTTATTAATTTTTATTATCCTTACGCTATCTTTTTGCCACCTGGCACAATTGAACTTTTTACTTTTTTATTAACCTTTCCAGCACGATGTGTTTCTACCAAAAGCTCTTTGTCTTTTACGGTAACTTTGACCACATCACCTTTGGTTACGTTATTTGAGATGAGATGTGCTGCAACAGGATTGAGAATTTTAGATTGAATCAAACGATTAAGTGGTCGTGCGCCATAGTGCGGATCATATCCTTGGCTTGCCATCAAATCGAGTGCCTCGTTTGTAATCTCAAGTGTAATACCTTTGGTAAGCAATCGATCCGATACAACCTTTGTGCGAATATTCACAATATTACGAATTGATTCTTTGCTGAGCACATCAAAGAGTACGATTTCGTCGATACGATTGAGAAATTCTGGACGGAAATGATCTTTGAGTGCTTCGAGAACCTTGCCTTTGACTTGTGAATAATCATTTTTGGCAGAATTATTCGTAAATCCGATTGATTCCATTTTTTCAATAAACTGACTTCCGATGTTTGAAGTCATGATGATGATTGTATTTTTGAAATTCACCACACGACCCTTTCCGTCAGTCAATCGTCCATCATCGAGAACTTGGAGAAGTGTATTAAATACTTCTGGATGAGCCTTTTCAATTTCATCAAACAAGAGAACTGAATATGGACGATGGCGCACTGATTCAGTCAAATGTCCTGACTCATCATACCCCACATATCCTGGTGGTGAACCAATAAGTCTCGAGACACTATGACGTTCCATGTATTCACTCATATCAATACGAATGAGAGCCTTCTCGTCGTTAAACATAAACTCAGCGAGTGCTTTGGTGAGTTCTGTTTTTCCCACACCGGTTGGTCCGAGAAAAATAAACGAACCGATTGGACGATTTGGATCACTAATTCCTGCACGAGAACGACGTACCACATCTGCTACACGAGTAATCGCCTCCTCTTGGCCAATGACGCGTTTGCGAAGTTCATCTTCCATACGTGCAAGTTTAATACGCTCTTCTTCCATCATTCGTGTAAGTGGAATTCCAGTCCAACGAGCGACAACTTCGGCAATGTCTTCGGCAGTGATTTCTTCTTTCAAAATTCGGCGAGATTTTTGTAATTTTTTCAAACGAATTGATTTTTGTTCCAAATCTTTTTGGGCAGTTGGAATACTTCCATATCGAATTTCTGCAGCCTTGGTCAAATCCGCACGCAACTCTGCATTGTCTGCATCAATACGCAAACTTTCCAAATCTTTTTTTATTGCACGAATATCTGAAACAAGATTTTTTTCATTTTTCCATTTAAGCTCGATTTCTTTTGTTTTTTCTTTCAAGTTCGCGATTTCTTTTTCGATTTCTTTCACACGAATTTTTGTATCTTTCAAATCTTTATCATTTCCATTTTCAATTTCTTTGGCGAGTGCCTGACGTTCAACCTCAAGACGCATAATTTTGCGGTGCGCGTCTTCGAGAACTGGTGGTTTGTTTTCAAGTGCAATTCGAAGCGCAGAAGAAGCTTCATCAATCAAATCAATTGCCTTGTCTGGTAAATTACGATTTGTGAGATATCTCGTCGACAAATTAACTGCAGAAATTATTGCATCGTCAGTAATGCGAACTCCATGAAAGACTTCATATTTTTCTTTGAGTCCACGCAGAATAGCAATCGCATCATCTGGAGATGGTTCATCGACAAACACTGGCTGAAATCGTCGTGCGAGTGCGGGATCCTTTTCAATATGTTTTTGATATTCTTTGAGCGTTGTCGCACCGATTGCACGCAATTCTCCGCGAGCAAGCGCGGGTTTGAGCATGTTTGATGCATCGAGCGAACCTTCTGAACTTCCAGCTCCGACAATCGTATGAATTTCATCAATAAAAAGAATTATTTTTCCTTCTGCTCGTTCAACTTCTTTCATGAGTTGCTTCAATCGTTCTTCGAATTCTCCGCGATATTTTGTACCTGCGAGAAGTGACCCCAAATCAAGCGAAACGAGTTCTTTGTCTTTGAGTGATTCAGACACATCACCTTTGGCAATACGAATTGCGAGACCTTCGACAACAGCTGTCTTACCTGTTCCTGCTTCGCCGATGAGTATCGGATTATTTTTTGTACGACGAGAAAGAATTTGCATAATTCGTGCAATTTCATTATCGCGACCAATTACTGGATCGAGTTTGTCCTCGCGTGCAAGCTTGATGAGACTACGTGTATATTTAGAAAGCATGCGATTTTTCTTTGGAGAATCAATTTCACTTGCTCCATTTATTTTGAAATCTTCAAGTGTTTTTTCGATCAAATCTTTTGATAAATGAAATTTACCCAAAATTTCTCGAGTATCTCCAGGCACTTCGAGGATCGCCAAAAACAAATGTTCTGTCGAAACAAATTCGTCTTTGAGTTGTGCTGCAATTTTTGATGATTGATCAATTGCCGCTGCAAGATCAGGAGTTAAATATATTTGATATGATGGCGACAATGTTTTACCTGTTTCTGGAGACTCGATTGATTCAAGTACATTGTCTACCAAAAGCATGGTATCAATTTCTAATTTTTCAAGAATAGAGATAACCATTGATTCCTCTTGCGTGAGAAGTGCTGCAAGCAAATGCACTGATGATACATGATTTTGACCACGCTCTATTGCAAGCTCATGTGCACGTCTAATTGCTTCTTTTGCTTTTGTTGTAAAGTGGTTAAATGGTGGCATATGTGTATTTTTTTAGTACAAATGCACTTTAAATTTCATCGTGCATTTTGTATTAGCATAAATATAACAGTAATAATTGTTTTGTCAAACTAATGCACAGCAGTGCTTGTAGAAGCAGAGACAGTAGGATTTTTTTGATATTCTGAAATCATTTTTTGAATTGCATTTATACCAATTATTTGCGGTTTTGAGAGTCCATCAGCAGTACTTTGAGCAGAAACAAATCCGATAACGTTTCCATCGAGGTTTGCAACAGGTACTCCGTTTAAATTTATCGAAATTTCATTTGCCAAAACAATTGTATTCCATACATCACTTGTCACAGGGGTTGAGCCAGTATCTTTTTGCTTACTAAATAAAATATTTTGAACAATATTTTTATAAATCAAACCATTAGAAATCGCAATGACGGTTTGTCCTGCTTTTACATCTACATCTTTACCAAAGAGTGAGCTAGGAAAATTTGCTGCTAGTTTATTTGCCGGATCAACTGGACCCAAAAGTGCAATTCCGTTATCTGAGACAGCGATAACTTTTACAGGAAGTACTATGTCTTTATTTTTTACAACGTATGATTTTGAATTATCCAATCCATCAGATTTCGCCACAAAAATTCCATTTCCTGCAGAGTACGCATCCATAAGTGAATCTTTTGAATCACCGGTTGAAAAAATTGGAAAAATATTTGAACGAGTTTTTGTCACCGCGTCTACAACCAAATCATCTTCTTTGACGATAACCGTTTGGGTTTGGCCTGGAATATAATCTGGTACTGCTTTCTCAATTGTTTGTTGAACGACGCGATTTATTGTCTGAGTAACTGCCTGTGGTGCGCGTTGCAAAAGAGACACTGTCATAATTCCTGTTGCAATCGAAACCACAAACGAAAGCAATATCGAAAGCAATATTAATTGTGTTTTATTTAAATCTTTAATTTCTACGGGGCGATCTTCTTTATCCATATGTTTATAGTATACGCACTTTTTTATATTTATCAAAAATAGAATCAAGTGCTTTTATAAAAATAATAATATCTTGTTTTTTTGTTTCGCGACCAAATGACAAACGAATACTTCCCCATTTTTTTTCATCTAGTGTTCCGTACAATGCTTCCAATACATGCGAACCAGAATGCTTCAAACTTCCGCACGCACTTCCAGCAGAAACACTAATTCCGAGAGCATCAAGCTCTAACACCAACAATTCACTCGAAAAACCAGGGAAAGAAATATTTACGTTATTGCATAAACGTTGTGTTTGATTTCCATTAATTCGAACATGTGGAAATTTTTTTGTAATTTCAATAAAGCAATATTCTCGCAAATCAGAAAGTCGCTGGTTTTCTTTTTCAAAGACGTTACGGACTTCAGCAAGTGCAACAGAAAGACCGACAATCCCCGCAACATTTTCCGTACCTGATCGCAAATTATTTTCTTGTCCTCCACCACCATATACTGATGAAATAGGAGTTCCTCGACGTACATACAAAGATCCAGTTCCGCGTGGTCCACCAAGTTTTGTTCCATTCCAACTCATCAAATCAACACCCAATTGTTCAACACCAACTTCGAGATATGAAATAGCCTGACACGCATCAATGTGCAAAAGCGGATATGATGATTGAATAGCATCTGATTTTTCTTTTTTGTATGAACGAATACTCTTTGCAATTTCTTTTATCGGTTGAATAACTCCGATTTCACTATTTGCATACGCAACTGAAATCAAAATAGTCTGAGGTGTAATATATTCTTTTATTTTTTTTGCCGAAACCAATCCATCACTTTCTACTGGGATATATGTCACATCGATTCCCCATCCTTCAAGCATTTCACATGTTTTCAAAACTGACGGATGTTCTATGTTTGTTGTAACAATATGTGGTTTTTGATTTTGAAATTGTGGTAACTTTTTTGCATACATAGCCACACCACACAGCGCGAGTGCATTTGATTCTGTTCCACCTGAGGTAAAAAATATTTCGTCCGAATGCGCGCCAAAAAATCTGGAGATTTTTTGGCGCGCATTTTCAAGTGCATTTTTTGCCATCACTCCATCTTTATGAATCGAGCTCGGATTAGCAAAAAATTGTGTTGTGTGATTTTTGACACCTCTCAAAACAGCCGGCAAAACCGGAGCAGACGCTGCATAGTCAAAATAAATACGTTTTTTATTTTTGAATAATTTTATTGGCATAGATATACAATGTTTATATTATAAGGTATTTTGATTGAAATTTTGCTCTATATAGTATATACTCGACGGCATATGAGTACAAACTCCATTCTATTTATAGTGGTCTTTGTTTTGCTTGGCGTATGCCTCTTTTTTATCATACAAATATCATTTCGCCTAAAAAAATTATTTAAAGGCTCCAAGGCTCATACACTCGAAGAACTCATGAACGAGATTGTAACTCACGTTGAATTACTCAAAAACAAAAGCGATTCTCATGATACATCACTCATTTATCTCTCAGAGAGAATTGGTAAACTCGGCCATGGAGTCAAAATTATGCGTTTCAATCCATTCAAAGACGTTGGAGGAAATCAAAGTTTTGCAATCGCAATCGTAAACGAAGATGGTGACGGAATCGTACTTTCAAGTTTGTATTCACGTGAACGAATGAGTGTGTTTGCAAAACAAATAAAAAAAGGTATTTCAGAAGTTGAGTTAACTGAAGAAGAAAAAATTATTGTTGTCGAAGCTCAAAAACAAACAGAGAAGTAATTCATGAAAAAAGAAAATCAAGAACAAAAAAATATTTCACGACCGCCAGTTGTCGTCGTGATGGGACACATCGACCACGGTAAGTCGACGCTTCTTGATTATATCCGCAAAACAAATGTGGTTGATGGAGAAACTGGTGGAATCACACAGCGTCTTTCAGCATATGAAGTTTCTCACAAAGACGCATCGGGTAACAGTCGCACAATTACCTTTCTCGACACCCCTGGACACGAAGCGTTTGTCGGGATGCGTTCTCGTGGTGCTCAATCAGCAGACATCGCAATTCTCGTTGTTTCTGCCGAAGACTCAGTAAAAACACAAACGCTTGAAGCATGGAAAACAATTGTTGAATACAACCTTCCATACATTGTAGCAATAAACAAAATCGATAAACCAAACGCAAATCCACAAAAAGTAAAAATGGATCTCGCCGAAAAAGGAATTTATCTCGAAGGCTTTGGTGGCGACATCTCCTTCGCCGAAATTTCTGCAAAAGTTGGTACTGGAATTGATCACCTGCTCGAACTCGTTCTCCTTACTGCAGATATTTCAGAATTAACTGGAAATCCAAACGCCCAAGCAGAAGGAATTGTTATCGAATCTCACCTCGATCCAAAACGTGGAATCAGTGCCACGCTTATTGTCAAAAACGGTACCCTAAAAAAAGGCATGTTTGTACGCGCAGGAACAGCAGTTGCAAACACTCGAATGATGGAAGATTTCCGCATCAAACCAATGAATGAAGCAACGTTATCACAACCAGTTGGAATTGTCGGATGGAGCGAAATGCCAGAAGTTGGAAGAGTTTTTCATTCATATGATACAAAAAGTGAAGTCGATGATGGTGTCAAAGTAAGCAAAGAAAAATCTCGCGACAACGCAGTCTCCCCTGCACGCAAACCCCGAAATGATTCAATTAAAAAAATTCCAATTATTATTCGCGCAGATACTTCAGGCGGAGCCGAAGCAGTACTCTCTGAAATAATGAAACTTGAATTACCTACCGTCGAGTGGAAAATTATTTCATGCGGAGTTGGAAATATCGGTGAAAATGATATCAAAAGTGCAGCCGTTGATACATCTGCTATCATCGTTGGATTCAATACTAAACTTGATCCTCGCGCACGAGAAATAAATGAGCAAATGCACGTAAAAGTTGAAAATTTTTCTATCATTTACAAACTTTCAGAATTTTTGAAAGATTTTGTCGAAGAACGCCGCCCACGAATTGAGACAACATCAGTATCTGGCTCACTCAAAGTACAAAAGATTTTTAACAAAACAAAAGATCGTCAAGTTGTCGGAGGACTTGTAGTGTCTGGAGAAATACATACCGGAAATACATTTCGTATAATGCGCCGTGAAAACGAAATCGGTGAAGGAACTATTGTCGGCCTCGAGCAAAACAAAAACAAAACAAAAACAGTATCAGAAGGAGTTCAGTGTGGAGTACTCGTCGAAGCACGTATCGATATTGCACCAGGAGATATTTTAGAAGCAATTAGTAAACAATTTGAATAACAACATGAGAGACCATAACGAAAAACTAGCTCAAGCAATCACACGCGAAGCCTCGATGTTCTTTGAACGTGAGGGTAATCGTCAGGCACTTATCACAGTCACCCGTACTATACTTACCAAACGTGGCAACGGTGCAACACTTTTTATTTCCGTATTTCCAACAACAAAAGAAAAAGCTGCACTTGATTTCGTCCAAAGAAACCTCGGCGAACTTCGTACAACTCTCAAACAAAAAATCCGCTCCCGCGCAATTCCAACCCTTCAAATTCTCCCAGACCATGGCGAACAAATGCGTGAAGAAATAAACAAATTACTCGAGGAATAATCTCACATCATGGCAAACATGTTTCTTTTGCTTCTTGTATGTTGTCTATGTACCGGAGCAATATATCTCAACTATATTGCACTACGCGAATGCTTTCTGCTACTATTTTACAAAACTGAAGCACGATCAATGCTTGCTCAAAGTACAAAAACACAATACGGTATTTATTTTAAAAATAAATATGACAAGGCTGAAGGTTTTTATCAAACAATACTTGCAGAAGCAAGACCATTTTTGAAACCCACAACTCACGCACTCGACGTAGGGTGTGGACCTGGTCGCCTCGTATTTGAATATGAAAAAATGGGAGCGCAGAAATCTATCGGACTTGATAGTAGTAAACAATATATCCGCTATTGCAACGAACTCAAAAATGGCCCTACCCCATTTGATTTCAAAATCAAAGAAAACAGTATCAGTGAATTTATTCACGCAGATATTCTAAAAAATGATACACTCAAAAATTCTGCTGATTTTATTAGTTGTATTAATGTGTTTGATCGAGTTGCAAATCCTACAGAACTTTTTACAGCACTTTATGAAACACTCACAACTAACGGAATACTACTCATTACTACTCCGTACGATTGGAAATTTTCATCAGCACCAAAAAAATTACATGTAACAAATATGAAAGATGTATTAGACACAAACAACTGGTCAATCGAAAAAGAAATTAAAGATATCTCATATACAATTCCAATCGGCAAAAAAAGTGAGTGCACATACGCGTGTCACATGTTGATTCTCAAAAAGAAATAATAAATATTTAAATAAGCTCCCCCGTACTTTCTAAAAAAGGCAAAGAACTTATATAAGGATTATCAATCATTTGTACAATAATTTCTAGTAATTCATCTTGTAATTCTAAAATAAATTCCCAACTTAAAAAGTTTAATGGTTTTCCTACTTCAAATTTATATTCTATATTATGAAATACTACTGATTCATTCTCCTTTTCAAAGTAGAATGAATTGTTATGTACGGTATTTCTAATAAGTCTCATTAGTTTAAATGTATTTTTATAAGTACTTAGATTTGTTTTCTTAAGCATGAAGCAATAAACATTTTCAAATGATGCAGTGCCATCAGAACAAGCTTTTTGATCAATAGTTCGCAATATTATACGAAGTGAGCTTTCAATATCTTGAAGAACAAACTGACAAAAAGACAGTCTTAAAATATTTTCATACTGTTTTTCTCTAAATAAACGCTCTTTTTTTGGTATGCCGTCAAAATTTTTCAACCACCAGTTATTATCCTTTAGATTTTCAATATAAAAGATAGTCGATAAAAGAGTGTTATTTACAGCATTTATCCAGGTATCAAAAATTCCCACCCTGGCATCTTTTTCTGGTAACCAACCATATTTATTTTTTAGTAAGTCACGTTTTGCGTGTATTTTCTTAATAAAAATTACAGTTTGATTAAAATTTTTTATGTCAGTCATACGATTATTTATTTGTGCCCGAGGTGGGACTCGAACCCACACGGCCTTTAACGGCCAAGAAATTTTAAGTCTCTCGTGTCTACCATTTCACCACTCGGGCATTTTTTAATTTTAGCAGAATTTTTTGCTCTATGTGTCGGCTTTAAACTATGACAGTTGGGGCAAAGCACTCTCAAATTTTCCAATCTATTATCAAAGTGATTTCCATTTATATGATCAAGTTCCAAAGGTACTCGACCATCAATAGAGCACTTACACCATCCACATTCTTCACATTTCGGTTTTTTAATATTTTCTTTAAAAAGTCTTGCTTTCAATTTATAACTCTGAAACCTAGAATCTTTAACTAAAATATCCTTCAATGGAATTTGTGGCATATATCTTCCACTCATTCCTTTGTTCCAAGCTGAACCAGTAAAATTTTTTATTTCAAGATTGAGAAATTTAATTCTATCTTGAACCTGTACATAATTTCCACCTGCTGGAACAAGGCCTAATTTTTCAATAACCTGTCTAATACTTTTTGATGTTTTTATCGCTTTTTTTAATTGTACGTCGTTCCACGACCTAGGTCTCATGATATAATTTTATCATGGTAATCGAACAAGAACAATACAACAAACAAGTTTTAATTTATAAAATAACCTTTACTATTACATTGGCAAACCAAACGTTTGCTTGGAGACCTGGGCGGGAATCGAACCCGCGATGAGGGATTTGCAGTCCCCTGAATTACCACTTTTCTACCAGGTCATTACGCACACAAATATTGCACTTGGAAACTATACCGTGATTATCGATTGAAATCAATCCCACATAATCACTCATCCCCAAAACACCTTGAAAAATCTGCAATAAAAGGTATACTCAATTTGTTCAAGATTTTCCGCCCATAGCTCAGCTGGTAGAGCACTCGACTCTTAATCGATTGGTCGTAGGTTCGATTCCTACTGGGCGGACTAGACTGAAGAAAGTAAATTTATTCACTTTCTCAGTACTTGTCCGAGCCGCAGCGATGTTTGGTGAGCACACCAAACCGCGAGGCGAGGTCGCGAAATTTTCGAGTGACGACGAGAAAATATTCGTGACGACAAGTATAAGCCGGAGTGGCGAAATGGTAGACGCACTTGCCTTAGGAGCAAGCGGGGCGACCCGTGGAGGTTCAAGTCCTCTCTCCGGCACATGGTACACAAATTCTTTACACGCTTCCCGATTGAAACTTGGATTATTGGAATTCCCTCTCTCCTCATTTTATTTTTTACAATTCTTGGTACGTGGCATACTCACATTCAAACAGGAACGTTTGTAAATAATATTATTTTTTCTCTGGTCGGTGAACGATTTCTAGAGTCAGGATTAATCTTTGTATATCTGTATGTATATATCAGACTAATATACGTTGTTGCAAAAAAAATCCAACAAAAAGAATCCTGGCATCTAATCTGGATTGAAGCATTCAAGTTTTTGCGTAGTGTTTTATTTTGGATTTGTATTATTACAATTGGTACTTTTGCATTTTCACATACGCTTGCGATTATTTTTCAAACAAGTTCGCTTTCACATATTGCATATGCGAGTCATGTATTATTTTCTGTCGACCTTTCGCTTTTTAAAACATACCCAGCAAATGCGTTCAATGTGTTTTTTGCATCACATGCCTTTCTCGGATACATATGTCTCATTTCATATATGATTCTTTCGTTTGTCGTTTCAGCAACGCTTATCATACTCATGTGTGCAAATACAAAAAATTTCCGTAGGTTTTTGATTTCCTTTATGGTTACCGGATACATTGGCCTTATCTTTTGGTATTTCATTCCAGCCACATCACCACGTGGATATATCGATATAAACGTCACACAGAGCGATACAGCCATAATTGAGCCCTACAAAGCCACACTCGCGCCTATCACAATTCCATTTATCGAAAAAACAGACAAAACATGGATTGATCCCACAAACATATCGTTTAACGTATCTACTTTTCCATCAATGCATGCGACGTGGGCCATGCTTGTATTATTATCACTTATAATTTTTTACCGACGTTTCGCAATTATTTTGATCCCATGGTGCATCGCATTATGTATTGGAGCTATCGCAATTTATGAACATTATGTCGTAGATATTTTTGCGGGAATACTACTTGCTGGTCTTGTATTTTGGATTGTAAACAAATTACTCGATAGAGAAAAAACATATTTCAAAGATTCATACTCACTTATGTATATTTGGGAACTATTGCAATCTGATGTGAAATTAATACAAAAGTTCTTTTTTTGGACATGCAAATAAAGGTTTTTTGAAATATTGACTTTTTGATTTAAATATAGTATAATATAAAAAAATCAGAAAACATGAACACATTAACAATTTTGATTGAGGCACTTCTACGGATTGCCTCTTTAGTAAATCTACTATCTAGTATAGTAGTTGGATGGTATTTATACGACCCTTGTAATTTCAAGGGTGACCAATATCTCAAAAAGTATTGGGATAAAAAATATTGGTGGATTGGTGCTGTTTTTGGTATCGTGCTTCTTATTTTTGCATTCGCCAACAATGATGGTGATTGCAAAGAATTCTTTTTGGGAAGTGCAATCTTGTTCTGGTATTGCGCACATGAAATGCCCGAAACAATGCATGTCCTTTTGCAAAATGCGAAAGGAGCAAAATTAGACAAAAAATATTACCGAGAACAGCCACCTGCTGGAAAGAAGCCAGAATCTTGGCTAGAAAAAGTTTTCCATTCGTTATCGAAATTCGCAACTGGCTGGACAAGCCAAATTCACGAAAGAGAAACAATGGACACCTTGGCTTTCTTTATTGTAAAAGCGATATTAGTTGCTTTTACAATAAAAATTGCCTTTAGCATACTTAATGCTATTGTGCATTGGATTGCTCAATTTACATAATGTGCAATCAAAATATCAAAGGGCGGGTTTGGAAAATAAATTTTCCAAACCCGCCCTTTTTCTATTTCCGAAATTTTATTTTATCCAATAAGTGGATTTGGACCCACACCGAGAGTGTGTTCGAGCAAATGAATGATTCCATATACCGAAAACATAATAAACATTCCGATAACACCCCACAGCATATGTTCTTTGCCTGTTCCCTTTTCTCCGGCATTTGCTTCGTTTATCAAAAACTCAACAACTCCATACAAAAAGTATACAAGTGCGGCAGCAAACATAAGCACAATAAGCGGATTGATAAGTAATCGATCAACTCGTCCGACAAAAATTTTTATCGGAGATGATGTTGCAGTTTGTGCATACGCAACCGCTGGAAGAAAAAAATTAATGATTGAATTCATAGAGACATACGGCTCCGAGACAAAATAAATTTATCACGGAGCCGTACTACTTATTTATTAAAGTGAAAAATTAAAATGTAAATGTCGGTACATTAAGATTTCCTGCACCATTATTAAGTGATGAACTTGCGTTACTATCAACTCCAAAGGTACTAAGGAGGAGACCTACGATTCCATACAATCCGAGAATTACTACGAAACCGATAATACTCTGGAGCATTGAAGCACGAGCTGATGCCTTTGCTTCAGCTTCTGAAGCAAAGATAAACAAGATAACATTGTATACAAAGAAAACAAAAGCAAGTCCCATCAAAAGCTGTCCTCCGATACTCACAAGTCCTTTAAACTTTACAAGTGTATTTGCAAGATCTGTATTTGCAAAAACCATAACCGGCATAAGTGTCAATCCCGCAGCACCAACAAATCCAATAAATTTTTTCATCTTATATAAAGCGCCATGCGTCGGCGCAAAACGTAATAAATTAATAATGACCTTTTAATATGTACATATATTGTATCACAAAAAACCAATCTCAAAATAAACAAATGTGGATTACCGAGTTGTACTTATTGGAAGTTGTGGAATCACTGTATCAATTCCAAATGTAGTTGTAAGTAGTGATACCAATCCCCACACACTCATCATTACTGCCATTGCCACAACACCCCAAATCATAAAATTTCGACCCTCCTCTTTCTTTTCGGTATTATCTTCTTTGATAAACATAACTATTCCATAAAGAAAAACGGCCATAGCAACTGAAAACAACAGTGGAATAATTGATTTTTGAATTAAACATGTACCGTAATTTAATACATCACCCACACGTACGTTACTACTCTCTATATTTAAAGGGCCAGGAGTTCCCGTACACGAACTTGCTGCAAATGTAGGCATTGGGAACAATAGAAACAGCACTGCAAATATTGCAACGTTGGCAAAAACTTTTTTATATAAATTTGTTTGTTTTATTTTTTTCATACAATTAAAGTTGCGAAACAGTAGCTCCAATAACAAGCGACAAACCTTTGGCACCCAATACAAGTGCTGCACCTACCACAGTCCACAATAGAGAACTTTTGGCCGTAGATAATTCCTCAGGGTTACCCTGCGCTTTAACAAAAGAAAATCCAGTCCACAAAAACATAATCACAATTACAGGTGTAAGAAGTATCACCAAGCCATCCAATACTTTTTGAATAAAACTTGGAATGTCCGCAGTTGAACCAAGTGGATTTTGAAGTGTTATATCAAGAGATGTTTGAGAAGGTACTGTAGTAGTTTTAGTTTGAGCAAAAGAATGTGATGGAATGAGTCCAAATCCTACAAACACAAGAAGTGCAAAAAAAGTATTAAAGAGAACGCGAGCCAGAATTATTTTTTTCATACAAGCATTATACAATATTAATTAATAAACAACATTACCAAAAATGCATCCATCCATCAGCATAACCGAGCTGGACCATAATAAATTTAATAATAATCCACGATGCAAATGCGAGGAGCCATCCGACAAGTGCATCAATGAGCAAACTTTTTGCCTGACTTTTACCCTCACCACCACCTGAAGTCATGTACAAAAACCCTCCCCATGCCATAGCAATTGCTGCAATCGCAGGTGCAATGATAAACACCATGATTCCAATAAATTTATTTATCATTGCCATCAAACTTTGGAAATTACAGTAATCTGAAATAATTTTTCTACCTGGATTGTTTGGATCTTCTATTACCTGACCTGTTCCGCAAGTAACTAAACCACCACTATATTTATTTGCATTAAAAGGTTTAATACTACCAGTAATAAGTTGTACGGTTGGCACAGCCTTTTGTGTAGTTCTGAAACTAGTTGCATCAGCATATGGCTGAGCAATGTAAGAACTATTATTATAAACTTGATAATAATAAATCGTATCTGACTTAAGTCCTGTAATGTCCCCCACGTAACTTTTGCCATCAAGCGCAGACATTGGAATTTGAGCGCTTGTTAAATTTGTTGGTGAATCTCCATACATAATATATGGAGGAGTCATTGTTACCTGTGATAAATTAACTTTGATTGTAGCTTGCGAATCTGTAACACTTGAAACATACGGAATATCTGGTTGACCGCTCGCGATTGTAACGGTTGCGATGTTTGAAAGCGTATGGCCATTTGCATCTAAAATCTGACAATAATATGGAATATTTGATGCAACGAATGCATGTGGTGGCAAAATTGAAAGACTATCACTGAGTGAAAGAGGGCTTTTTATTGAACCTTTGGCAACAGTAAGATTTGATACGAGATCTCCGATTGCAGTACTCGAAAGTCCACATGCAAAAGAATAATTAAAATCAGTAGTCGCTGGAACACCACTTGCTGTTGCCGAAAAAGTTATCACACTTCCATTTGTATTTGTATTCGCAGAAAAATTTGAAATCGTAATCGCACTACTATCAAATGCAGTTCCTAAACCTGTAGTTGTAAATGTTTGATTAATTGTTCCGTATGGAGTACTTCCCGTGTTATCAAAAACAGAAAAATAATATTTTGTATTTGGAACAAGATCTGACAGTACAATCGAATACTCTGTCGGTGAACTTTCTTGCAACAAAGATGATTTACCATAAAACCCATTCGCAACTAATGTTGAATCATAAAAAACCATAGGTTCATTACCCGCGATTGGCATATTACTACTATTGAAACTAAGTGTAATTTTTGCTGATTTTGTTGTTATATTAGAAACAACTGGAATTGGTACAGTACTTGAAGAAGTTGGGTTAGTAGAAGTAGCAGTGAGTGTAGTAAACTTTACTGATACCAAATCCAACCCACCACCATTAGGAAAAAAAGCGTAATCGTATTTTGTTTTTGGATCAAGTCCAGAAAAATTATATATAAAATTATTACTATCAACAGTAATTTTATTTAATGTAAATGCAAAACTACAATCAGTATTCGCACCATGTGGTAGAGGATTAGGAATAGGCTTACAAAGTGTAGTTGTATGATTCAAATCTGGCCTACTTATTTTTATATTAAGAACAGCCGTTGAAGTTGAAACATTACTGAGATTAATTGAAACGGTATCAGCTAAACCTGTAGTTTTAAAACTTCCTGCACTACTGTCAATTAAAGTAGAATTATCAGCATGAATAACATGATAATAATAAGTTGTACCCGAAGAAAGACCAGAAATATTAGCAACTCCAGATGATGGATTTATGGTAACAGGAGTACCACGACCTGGAATAAATGATTCATTAGTACTGTACTCAAGAGTAAAAGTAGTATCGTTATCTATACCACTATAGATAGTTATTGTTACTTTAGCACTCGCACTAGAATCAGTAATATTAGAAATTACGACCGATGCTTGCTCTACAAGAACATCACCGAATGAAGTGCCCGGAAAAGAAAATACGCTATAAAATAAAATAAGTACGGTTATTATTGACGATGATATTATTTTTTTGATCATGATAAATATTTTATTGATTACCCGTTGCTTCTAATTGCGTTTCTGCTTTTCCAAGTGCTTCATCAATTGTCATAAGCGATGAATTAATATCTCGAATCGCTCCACCCAAAATTTTGTCAGATACAATTGGGTCTGGATCAAACCATGATTTTTGAACAATCACTGTTTTGTACAAAAAATTTAAATACTGATCAGAAACTTGTTTTCCCGAAAGTACATCTCGACGAACTGGAAGAAGTGCGAGTGTTACCGCAGAATTTCCAGAGAGTGACGCTTCAGCTGCAGAATTTGTGAGAAGTGATGCAGCAGTAAATGAAAGTAATTGATTTTTGGCAGACTTTGGAATCGCGATTCCAAAAATTCTCCCGGTGGTTACGATTGTACCTGTTGGAGATTGTGGAGGAAGTGCAATTCCAAAATTTAGATTTGGATTTTTGGCACGGATTGCAGGCAATTCACTTGCCGAACCAAAATAATATGCGAGCGAACTTTGTTCGAATAAATCACGATCGAGTGGTTCACCTGCATTCCATGAATACACGGCTTTTACTGGATTAGAAAATGCTGTATAAAACGCCATAACTTGATTTGCAATATCACGTTCGTTGGTAGTTCCCCCACCACCCAAATATGCAGTAAAATGAGAATAATCGTATGTCATAAACGGATTACCTGTTTGCAAAAAGAGTAATGCGATAATATCTTTGGCGTGCGCAATGTTTGAATACGTACCAAGTGCTGCCGCATTCTGTGTAATCGTCATATCATTTTGTTTGATTGTGAGAAGCTTGATACTGTCAGTAAAATCCTGCCATTTTGCTGGTGGCTTTGCATACCCTGCACTTTGCAACATATCGCGATTGTAATACAAAATCATTGGATCAGCTGCCCACGGAAGCGCCACAATTCCATCATTTGCAACAAAAATATTTGCAGCCGAAATAAATGTATTTGTATATGTGTCAGCAGGAATTGATGTAAATGGAATATGCACAATCTGATCTTTGAAATGTTTAATCAAATTATCTGGCATCAAAATAAGATCTGGTGGATTGCCTGCGGCAATTGATTCAGTAATATCACTTGAAAATGTTGCGGGGTTCTTTTCTACATACTGAATATTGATGTCTCCATTTACATCTTTAAAATCAGACAGGAGTGGTTGCATCGATTGAAAACTAAACGTACCCCACATAACCGCAGTACCTTTGACGACAGTAGTCGAAGTACTTTTACCGCCGATTTTTATTATTCCGGCAAACATTGCCATGGCGAGAAGTGCTCCTGCAATAAAAATTCCAAGAATGACGTTTTTAAACATAAAATATTGAAATGAAATTTATTTTTTTCATTTAATTTCTGATTAATATCATACCATAATGATAATCTCCAGTGGTAACATCTTTTTCTTTTTCAAAACCATGTTTACGGAAAAGTGCGAGTGCTTCAATTTCAGAAATACGATGTTCATGATGTGGACCAAACGTTGTACCTTCTTTCCAATCTACGAGCAAAACTTTTCCACCCGGTTTTACTAAACGTTTTGTTTCTTGTACAAACGCATCACGATCATCAACCTGAAAAAGAACCGAGACGGCAATTACTTTGTCAAAACTATGATCTGCAAGTGGCACGCCACCAATTGTAGCCAAATCACCCCATACAGTATGCACATGATCATGTCCACGTTCATGTGCTTCAGCAACGAGACGTGTGAGCATTTCTTTTTCGATATCGATTGCAAATAATCGTCCACCATCGAGCCGTTTTGCAGCTTCCATCGAAAAGTGTCCGGCACCTGCGCCGAAATCAGCAACTTGTTCTGTGCCAAACACACCAAATTCTTGTAAAACTTTTGCGGGGTCTAGAAAATCCATGCGTATATTATAGCAAATAAATCAGCAAATGCTTGTGTAAAAACAAAAAATCGCAATGTATGCGATTTTTTGTTTTATATTTTTTACAAACACGTAATTGAAGCCACTTTGTCCCCTGGTCGCAATTTCATAATTGTCACACCTTGTGTTTGACGACCGAGTTTTGAAACTGATTCAAGTGCAGTACGGATTACTTGGCCTTTTTGACTCATCGCAATCAATTCCACTTCATCAGTAATTACTTTTGCCATGATGAGTTCACCAGTTTTTGGAGTTACTTTTGCAGTTTTTATTCCACTACCTCCGCGCTTTTGGACTTTGTATTCTTTGAGTGGAGTTTTCTTTCCGAGTCCATTTGCAGACATCACGAGAAGTGATGAATTATCACGAGTCTCTTTTTTTACAACATCGAATCCGACAATACGATCACCTTTTCCTAATTTCATTGCGCGCACACCACCTGCAGTACGTCCCATTTCACGAATATCGTTTTCTTTGAATCGCACACTTTGACCTTTGGATGTTGCAAGCATTACCTCGTCACCCTTCTCAATCAAATTTGCTCCGCGAAGTGCGTCGTCTTTATCGAGTTTGATTGCAATGATTCCACTTCGGCGAACATCACCAAATTGTTTTGATGACATCTTCTTTCCTGTACCATTGTCGGTCATGAGCATGAGGTATGATTCTTTACCTTTTTCCATTTTTGAAATTGGGAGAATCGACATGACTTTTTCATCTTCAGAAAGTGAAATAAAATTCATGATTGATTTACCGCGAGTTGCACGCTTACCTTCTGGAAGTTCGTACATTTTGATTTGATATGCTTTTCCGAGGTTGGTAAAGAACAACAAATCATCATGAGTATTTGCAGAGAGAAGCATAGTGACGAAATCTTCTTCTTTGGTTTCGAGATCAACCACACCCACGCCTCCACGTTTTTGAGCATGATATTCCGAAGGGTCAGTGCGCTTCACATATCCACCGGCAGTAAATACAAGCATTGATTCTTTTTCGGGAATCAAATCTTCGTCAGTAATTTCTTTGACACCACCTTTGATAACGCGAGTACGACGTTCATCACCAAATTTTTCTTTTACGTCTTTGAGTTCTTGGGTAATTACAGCCAACATTTTCTTTGGACTACTCAAAATCGCTTTGAGTTCTGCAATCAAATCTTGTTTCTCTTGTAATTCTTGTTCAACTTGTTTGCGTTCCAAACCAGCCAATTTCTGCAAACGCATTTCCAAAATCGCAGTTGCTTGCAAGTCTGAGAATTTAAATTCTTTAATCAAGTTTAATTTTGCAAGCGCAGCATCTTTGGATGCACGAATAATTGAAATCACACGATCGATATGATCGAGCGCTTTTTTGAGACCGAGCAAAATATGTTCACGCTCTTCAGCCTTACGCAAATCAAATGCAGTACGACGTTTGATCACGTCTTTGCGGTGTTTGATAAATTCATCAAGGATTGATTTGAGTGAAAGTGTTTGTGGAACCCCATCGACAAGCGCGACCATGTTGAAATTAAATGATTGTTCGAGTTGTGTGTGACGATACAAATAATTCAAAACTTTTTGTGGAAATACTCCTTGTTTGAGATCAATCACAATGCGAATGTCTTTGGTTGATTCATCGCGAAGACCTTTGATTCCTTCGATCTTTTTTTCTTGAGCAAGTTCAGCAATTGCCATCACCAAATTTTGTTTGTTGACGCGATATGGAATACTTGTGATTACGATTTGCGACACGCCAGCTTTTTGCTCGACAATTTCTGCTTCACCACGACACACCACACCTCCGCGTCCTGACGAATATGCATGAAGCATGTCTTTTGATCCGTATACAATTCCTCCAGTTGGAAAATCTGGACCTTTGATGTATTGCATCAAATCTTCTGTTGTCGCATCAGGATTTTCTATCAAATGAAATGTTGCATCGAGTACTTCGTTTAAATTGTGTGGAGGAATATTTGTCGCCATTCCAACCGCGATTCCAAGTGTTCCATTGAGTACCAAATTTGGAAGTCCACATGGCAATACAATCGGTTCTTTGAGAGTTGCATCGTAGTTTCCACGCCAATCAACTGTTTCTTTTTCCAAATCCATAAGCATCACCCCGGCGAGCTTTGACATTTTTGCTTCGGTATAACGCATCGCAGCGGCATTATCTCCATCGATAGAACCGAAGTTACCTTGCCCAATAACCATTGGATATCTGAGGGTAAAGTCTTGTGCCATTCCAACCATCGAATCATACACAGCCACATCGCCGTGTGGGTGGTATTTTCCAAGCACGTCTCCAACTACTGCAGCAGACTTCTTTGTTTTTGCAGACGATGTGAGACCCATTTCATGCATCGCATACAAAATTCTTCGGTGAACTGGTTTGAGTCCATCACGCACATCAGGAAGCGCACGATCAGTAATGACCGACATTGCATAACTGATAAATGAACTTTTCATTTCAGTTGTAATGTTCATCGGAAGCACCGATACTCGAGGAATGATTTCTGCAGTTGATTCATTATCTGATTTTTTTGGGTCTTTTTTGCTCATAGTTTCGTTATTTTATCATAAACTTTATAAAAAACTAATTTGTTTGCGTACTCGTACTAGAAATATTACTTATAATATTTTCTGGGATTTTTTCATTAAAAATTTTTGGACCATTTGTTATATATGATTTTGTGTTTTGTGCGTAATCACCAATATCCTGCAAATCAAACCGATGAAAATCAAATGTGAGATACCAAATAATCAAAATTATCACAAAAGATATCGACAAAAAAACAATAATAAAACGATGTTTAACATGCTTTGGTTTTTGACGAAGTTCTTTTAGTTTTTTTGAAAACATGGGCTTAATTTTCTGCAAGCACAATCACATCACCTTCTTTGGATTCAATTTCTTTGCGACGAATCGTAAGTTTTTCGATTGGTTCAATATTTCCTTCAGAAGATTCTTTCAAAAATAATTTGAGCGCGTCCTTCATACGGCCCTTTGAATAATCCATTGGAATAATTATTTTTGGTTCAATTGCATTTGCAACTTTGTTTGCTTCTGCGGGAGTAAGCACACCTTCACCACCAACCGGCACAAACAAAATATCGGTTCCTGAGAGAACTTCGTAATCTGCGGCGAGAAGTGGGTGTTCGATTGGTCCCAAAAATCCAATTTTTGTATCCTCGAGTACGAGTGAAAAAATTGTTGTATTATATTCTTTGTCATCAATATGAGTTGTTGTACCCTTTCCTTTAATCAACACGCCAGCACATTCATATTCTCCAGGACCTGAAATACTAAACGGTACATTGTCACCATGAGTAACAGTTTCAAAACCATTATATAGTGGATGATTTGTGGTCGAGAGTGCCAAAACACTTCCAAATTTTGTCGATGTCGCACCAGATTCTTTGGATGGTGGATTAATAGCAATAACTGTATCGCCCTGAGCAATTTTGAAAAATTGATTTCCGTAATATGTGATTATCATACTAATGATTATATCAGAATTATCAAATAATTAAAATTTGCCAAATCGGCATACATATAGTAGTATATCTGCATTACCAGTCGGATATATTGAGGAATAACCCTTGCGGAATACCGCAAACCCCTCATAATCTTATTCCGCATTAAATTGGCGGATTTTTTATTTTATACATATGAAAAAAGACAAAGTAGTAGAAGTCGTAGAAGAAAAAGTATTGAGTGAAATTCATACTCTTCTCGACCGTGGATCAGCTCCCCTCGTAGCCGACAAGCTCGTTGAAGGACCAGTGATCGGAATCGAAAAAGCATCAGTATATATCGACCTTGGACCATATGGAACAGGTGTTATTTACGGACGCGAATATCAAAATGCACGCGAAATCATCAAAAAGATGAACATCGGTGACATTGTAAAAGCAAAAATCATCGACACTGAAAATGAAAATGGGTATGTTGAACTTTCTCTCAAGGAAGCAAAACAAGCCCTCATTTGGAGTGAAGCTGAAAAAGCAATCAAAGAACACTTGGCATTTGAACTTCCTGTTAAGGATGCAAACAAAGGTGGACTTATCATTGAATGGCAAGGAATCGCAGGATTTCTCCCAGCATCACAACTTAAACCTGAGCACTACCCTCGCGTTGAAGATTCTGACAAGGACAAAATCTTGAAGGAACTCAAAAAACTCGTTGGAAAGCGTCTCAGTGTCACAATCGTTACCGCACTTCCAAAAGATGGCAAACTTATTTTCTCTGAAAAAGAAGGAAATACCGATGAGCGTCAAGAAGTTGTCGGCAAATATGCGATGGGCGAAGAGCTCGATTGTACAGTTGCTGGTATCGTAGACTTCGGAGTATTCCTCAAAGTTGAAGAAGGTCTCGAAGGTCTCGTTCACATCAGTGAACTCGACTGGGGTCTCGTAGAAGACCCTCGCTCACTCTACAAAGTTGGCGACAAGGTTAAAGCAAAAATCATCGACATTCGTGATGGTAAAATCTCTCTTTCAATCAAAGCACTCAAAGAAAATCCTTGGAATGAATTTGATGGAAAACTCAAAAAAGGAGATATCATCAAAGGTGTTGTTATCAAATTCAACAAACACGGCGCATTGGTTTCGATCAAGCAAGGTGTTGCAGGATTGGTACATCACTCAAACTTTGGTAGCGAAACAAAACTTCGCGAAAAACTAGAACTTGGAAAAACATATACATTCCAAATCACTCTCTTTGATCCAAAGGAACAACGCATGACTCTCACTTGGGTAGAAGATGCAAAGAAATAATCTTACCTAAATAAGCACAAAAAATCCCGCCTTTCCGGCGGGATTTTTTGTGCTTTACATATCCATGTATAAGTTGTAGATTTTACTTGATATACTATTTTCCTTTAAAATAAATTTTTAATATATGATGAAACGATTTAACATCACCAAGACTATCGGATTCCGAGAATCACTGTCACTAGAGAAATACCTCAGGGAAATCGGAAAAATTTCATTAATCACCCAAGAAGAGGAGGTGCAACTTGCCGTTAAAATTCACATGGGCGACCAACGCGCCTTAGAAAAACTTGTGAAAGCCAACCTTCGTTTCGTAGTTTCGGTAGCCAAGCAGTACCAACACCAGGGATTATCGCTAAGTGACCTTATAAACGAAGGAAACCTCGGTCTTATCAAAGCTGCACAACGCTTTGATGAAACCAAGGGTTTCAAATTCATTTCATACGCTGTATGGTGGATACGCCAATCGATACTACAAGCACTTGCCGAACAAGGACGCCTGGTACGTCTTCCACAAAACAAAATCGGGACCTACAATAAAGCCAGTGAAGCCTTTACCGCATTTGAACAGGAAAATGAACGTGAGCCTTCCACCGAAGAGCTCGCCAACATTCTCGACATGAGCGAGACCGAAGTAACCAACATATTCACCAGCAACACTCGCCATATTTCTCTCGATGAACCGATACTAGGGTTAGACGACATTACTAATGAGGATGTAATTATTATTGATAATTACAATGACGACGAAGTAAAAAATGAAGATTTAAGGATTGATATTGATCGGGCTCTTAAAACACTGACGCAATACCAAAGAGATGTAATTTCATCATTTTTTAAATTAAAAAATAGCCTCACAAAAGATGAGGTATGTCAAAAATACAATATTACAGAAAAAAGATTTAGAGAAGCAAAAGACAAGACTCTACAAATATTACGCCGCAGACAATACTGCTGCTATATTCTAAAAAAATATATATAAAAAAACCATTAGATACTACTAATGGTTTTTTTAAATTTAATTATATAAACTCATCATCTTATCTTTACCGTCAGTCACAAAACAATCGAGCGCTTCTTTTACTTTTTTTGAAATCTTTTTAAGTTCTACAATTTCTGAATCTTTAAAATCTTTGAGTAAGAAATCGAGCACGGCCTTCTCCCCACTTGGCTTTTTTAGTTTACCACCTGGCGTATGTGGTGAAATTCCAATTCTAATGCGCAAAAATTCTTGGGTTTTTAATTGTTTGATAAGTGACTCCACGCCATTATGTCCACCAGAACTGCGATTAAAAGAAATTTTCATTTTGCCAATCGGTAAATCCATATCGTCATAAATCACAACGACACGCTCTGGTTTAATTTTATTTTTTGTTGCTTCAAACTTTACTGACACACCGCTATTATTCATAAATGTAAGTGGTTTAATAAATTCAATTTCTTTTTTTCCTGAACCAACTTTTTTGAATAATGCATTTGCCTTTCCAGACTCATTCCAATCTTTTGCTCCAGCAATAAAATCAAGCACAATAAACCCCGTATTATGTCGAGTCATTTCGTATTCTTCACCCGGATTTCCAAGCCCTGCAACGAGTATCATACAGCAAGTATAGTACAAATAAATTAGTTACGCACTAAAAAAATAAAATTAAATAACACAAAAAATAGGTTGTTGTCAATAGATTCTTTATATTATAATAGCGCCATGGATTCAACAAAAAGTGAACAAGCGCCGGTTCAAAGTGAAAATATCACATCTCAAACACCAAAAAACGATTTGGCACATGGTGTATGGGACTTTACCAAGTTTGCAGCACTCGTTCTTATTACTGTTATCGCTATTCGATACGCAATTGCGCAACCATTTATCGTTTCCGGTGCATCAATGGCACCGAATTTTGCAAGTAGTGATTATTTGATCGTCGACGAACTCTCCTACCGATTTCATCCACCCCATCGAGGAGATGTGGTTATCTTTCACCCACCAATCGATCCATCTGCATATTACATCAAGCGCGTCATCGGAATTCCTGGTGACCACATAGAAGTAAAAAACGGAGTTGTTACAATCACAAATGCTCAATTTCCAAAAGGTGTAATCCTTAACGAATCATATATTACTCGCGACACACTACCCGAAGATGTAACCCGAGATGTTCCAGCAGGAAAATATTTTGTAATGGGAGATAATCGACCAGAAAGTTACGACTCACGCGCATGGGGCTTATTGCCAGCACAAAACATTACTGGACGCGCATTTGCTCGATTGTTCCCTTTTACTGAAATAAATTTACTTCCAGCAGCACACACACTCACGAGTACTGACGGGACAGTATTATCAAACTAATAATCAATACATAAAATGTCTACAAACAAAAAAGCAGCAAAAAAAACTTCTGAACTCGCCGCACCCAAAGGAATGCGCGATATCATGAACGATGATTACTATCTCTTTCAGGGATTTTTTGAAAAAGCTCAAGAAGTTGCAATTTACTATGGATTCAAGCCAGTAGAAACTCCCATGCTTGAGCAAACAGAAATTTTTACTTCAGGAGTTGGAGAAGGTACAGATATTGTCGACAAAGAAATGTACAGTCTCAAAACAAAAGGTGGCGACAATCTTTCACTTCGCCCCGAACACACGGCAGCTCTCATGCGCGCATATATCGAGCACGGTATGGCATCTGTCCCCCAGCCAGTTCTCGCATATCAATACGGACCAGTCTTTCGTCACGACAATCCTCAGAAAGGTCGCTATCGCCAATTCTATCAATTCGATATTGATTCTCTCGGATCTGAAAAAAGTATTCAGGATGCGCTCGTAATAAAAACTGCAATTACTGTACTCCAAGATTGTGGCGCAGATAATCTCTCTGTTGATATCAATTCGATTGGATGTAAAGAATGCCGACCACACTATATCAAAGAGCTCGTTTCGTATTACAAAAAACACCTCAACAACATGCCCGCAATCGATCGCGAGCGATTAAAAACAAATCCACTTCGCATTCTCGATTCAAAAGAAGAGAAGACAATTGAAATAAATACACTCGCGCCAGATTGTGTTTCATTCCTCTGCCCTGCCTGCAAAAAACACTTCAAAGAAGTTTTGGAATACATCGAAGAAATGGAAATTCCATACAACATCAACAAAAATCTCGTACGAGGACTTTCGTATTACACACGCACAGTATTTGAAATTATTTACCGCGACACAGCAGAAGGTGCGACACCGCTTACAATTGCAGGTGGTGGACGGTATGACTATCTCGGTAAACAAATTGGAAGTAAAAAAGATATTCCCGCAGTTGGTGTATCATTCGGAGTTGATCGCATACTTTTGATGCCATGGTACAACAAACACACACCTCGCATCATCAAAAAACCAAAGGTGTATTTCATCCAACTCGGCGCGGAAGCAAAGCTCAAAAGTCTCAACGTGATTGAAATTTTGCGCAAAGCACATGTGCCAATAACACAGGCGCTTTCCAAAGATTCTCTCGGCGCACAATTGGGTATGGCCGAAAAATCTGGCGCACCATACGCAATCATCTTTGGACAAAAAGAGGCAATCGACAAAACAGTTATCGTTCGAAATATGGAAAACCGTTCTCAAGAAAACGTAAAACTTATCAAGCTCGCTGAATACATAAAAAAGATTTAACTATGAAACGTATTGTTCAAAAAGAAGACCCAGTTCTGCGTCAAATTGCACAAGAGGTTCCACTCAAAGATATTTCGAGTGCAAAAATAAAAAAAGTTATTCGAGAAATGAAAGAAATGCTTGCCACCCAAGCTGACGGCGTTGCAATCGCTGCTCCACAAATCGGATATTCTCTCCGCATCTTTGTGGTAGCTGGAAAAATTTTTGAAGATGATTTCGTACGCAAAGGAGATGAACATATCGAAAAACCAAAACCAAAAAAACCTGCGGATTTGGTATTTATTAATCCTGAAATCATTAAGGTTTCAAAATCAAAAAAATGGATGTATGAAGGTTGTCTTTCTGTTCGTCCACTGTGGGGTGAAGTCAATCGTTCACTCAACGCGACAATTACTGCATACGACGAACACGGTACAAAGATTACACGTGGTGCAGGTGGATTACTCGCACACATCTTTCAACATGAGACCGATCACCTCAATGGTATTTTATTTATCGACAATGCTCGCAATGTAGCTCCAGGCGAAGTACCAGAACCAATTCCCCTCAAAAAGAAATCTACTCGTGCAAAAAAATAACATGCAAAATCGCATCGCATTTTGGGGTACACCCGAACTTACAATCACATATCTCGATAATTTAGAAGCACACGGCATGACACCAGTGGTGATTGTTACAAATCCTGACCGACCCAAAGGTCGCGGACACGAACTCACACCACCCGCTCCAAAACTCTGGGCACAAAAAAGAAACATTCCAGTTCTCCAACCAGAAAAATTAGACATGGATTTCTTTGCAGAACTTTCTAAATTCAATCTAGATATTTCAATCGTTGTTGCATACGGAAAAATAATTCCGCAAGAATTTATTGATTTACCAAAACACAAAACTCTCAATGTACACTATTCACTCCTCCCCAAATATCGTGGTGCTGCCCCCACAGAATCAGCG
>Ga0194047_10000489_pt1 | contig 26887 bp, 28 predicted proteins | sample JunL225m_MetaG_2_FD_160070 | JGI IMG/M metagenome (GOLD analysis project Ga0194047, IMG submission 160070) | Anoxic zone freshwater microbial communities from boreal shield lake in IISD Experimental Lakes Area, Ontario, Canada - Jun2016-L221-5m | ecosystem: Environmental > Aquatic > Freshwater... | reverse complement strand
TATAGTATGGCGTTAGGTGTAATAATACTTCTTCCCATTTTTTTCTATCTGGGTCATTTAGCAATAAAGTTTTATTTGTAGCAATTAATGTTGTAAGACCCCATTTTAAGGCACTTAAACTATAATGGGCATCAACGGCATCTGAATATTCGGGTGAAAAAGAATTTGCCAAATGGTAGATTCCTTTTTCATCCTTCGATAATAAATGCAATAAAAAATTGACGGATCTTTTAAGTAAAGGAAATATGCGATTTTTTAATTCAATGGAATCTTTTGAATACAAGAAATATTTATGGTAATAAAACAATGTCCATGTTAAGTTTCCGGGTTCAAATTTTCCATTATCAATTTCATCTTGTGTAATTGGCGAATACAGGTCGTAAGAAGATATTCTTGCAATGGCAGCAGCATCATTTTGCCATTGCTTAGGTGCGTTTTTTATTAAGGTATTTCGGTTACTATATAATGCATCAAATAAAGACCTTCCTATTTCTAAATGATTTGAGGCAAATACCGATGAATAGGCTAGCTGGGTATTTAAATTCCACCAAATAGCTGGCCATGGTGTGTTGCTTTTAAACCATGGGCCCATCAAGTCTACCATTGGTTTTCCTGCTCTTGTTGCTGCAGCCATATTATACTGTTCCATCGTATAATAATTTTGCATTCTAGCATCAGGAACAGAAATCATGCTTTTCTCAGAATATTCGTGCCACCATTTACGATGTGCTTGAATAATAGCAGCTTCTTTTTTTGTAAAATAACTATTGATATAATTGAATGCTTCTTTTCTAGCACTTGTTTTAAAATTAATTGTATTCCCAACAGCTAATACCAAAGTGCTAGTATCTGCAATTTTAGTTGTTTTATATACTGTTGCATATCCATCACTAAATAAAAGTGGTTGATAGCAATAATGAAACCCTGCTGAATCTTTTTCAATAAATGGTGGATTATTGGTGTAATCAAATGCAGCTTGTTTTTTTGACTGGGCAGTAATTCTAGGTGAAATACTTTCTTCGGCAATAAATTCCCATAGGTTGTTTTTTTCTTCACCAGTACCAAATACTTTTACAACAATTACTTCCTCACCAGTTGGTACAATCGCATAAAAATGAATGCTACCAAGTGTTGTGGTGATTGTGCCAGTACTTTCTGCATTGTAGATATCTAATTGCATTGTAGCATTTACAATACTACCTTTTGTGTGTAATAACAATTTTCCAATAGGCAATCTAGGTTTTGACAATAGTTGTTCTCCACTAACGCTGTCTGGATAATGTGGTCGTTGGTCTGTAACATCTGATCTGCCAATGTCGAAACGAATTGCATTATAAGATTCTTTATAAATATTTGTGCCTAATCGTCCGTTTCCTAGTAATATTCCTGTGTAATAATTTGTACTAATTGAATCCCAGCGAAGTTGCTGCTCTTGCATAAAACTATTCCAATTAATTTTAATCGCATTGCTTTGCGCGTATGAATTGTATGATATAAAAGATATAAAAAAGGCTATAAAATATGGCAATATTATTCTGCGATTTCTCATTAAATATTTTTATTATTTGAAAATAATCTATTTTATTAACCTACTATGTATTTTTTTCTATAAGCTTTTGGTGTTATACCAACCATCTTTTTAAATTGTCTAAAAAAATTAGAAGCATTATTAAATCCAGTTTCGTTTCCTACCGATTCAACAGTTAATGATTTATTTTCTATTAATAATTTGCAGGCATAACTAACTCTAATTTCAGTTAAAAAATCGGTGTATGTTTTGTTTGTCATCATTTTAAAATACCTACAAAAAGAAGTAACGCTCAAACAACTTAATGATGCAATTTCAGTTAAGCTAATATTGTTCATATAATGCTTAAGTGTGTAAGTATATATTTGATTGAGCCGATCTGTTTCTAACTGGTTAGATTGGTAAAAAGCATGTGAACTAGTAATAGTTTCGTATTCTTTGGTTTCTGCTAGTGTATTTAAAATAGATATGAATAATGAAATACGTTCAAGGTTAACTGCATTGTAGGTGGCTTCTAATAAGGCCAATAATTTCCATTTTGTTTCTCCATAAATAAGCAATCCTTTTTTTGCTTTTTCAATTAATTGTGTTAGTTGATAAGATTCTGGTAATGAGAGAAACGCTTGGCCCAAGCAATTTGGTAGAAAATGCATGACTGTAGTTTCCACTGCAAGTTTAGATTGTGGCTGTAAATAGGCATCATGCGATTTCCAAGTATGTGGCAGGTTTTCGCCTAATAACAACATCTCGTCCGACGAAAAATTACTGATATTATCTCCTATAAATCTTATACCTTCTCCTTGTTTAATATAGTGCAATTCTAATTCTGGGTGATAATGCCAAGTAGTATCAAAATTGGCCGACACATCTTTACGTAAGCTAAATGAGTTTTCAAGTTTTTTGGGAACTTTATGATAATGCGGCTTCATGCTAATGATACTAATTAACACTAAAATAAGTCAAATATTATTATTAAATAAGTAATATTATATTATTTCATGATAATATAGTACATATTTTAGAAAACACACATCAGAGAACTTTGCCCTTTTAAGAATAGTTTTATGATTGAATTTTAATTATTCATTTAGTACTGTTTGCTACAGGAACTTTATTATCAATACATGCAAAACATACCCTTTATTGATTTATCAATTGTTTTCATATACCTATTTGCAATGATTGGTATTGGGTATTATTTCTCTAGAAAGAATCAAAACACCGAACAGTTTACAAAAGCATCTGGTAAAATACCAGGTTGGGCAATAGGTATTTCTATTTATGCAACATTTTTAAGTAGCAATACATTTTTAGGCGTTCCTGGTAAAGCTTTTGGTACAAACTGGAACGCTTTTGTTTTTAGTATTTCAATGCCTTTTGCTGCTTGGGTTGCATCTAAATATTTTGTATCGTTTTATAGAAATACGGGAGAAATATCGGCCTATACCAATTTAGAAAAAAGATTTGGTCCATGGGCTAGAACCTATGCAGTGATTTGTTTTTTATTAACCCAATTTGCAAGAATGGGTTCTGTGTTTTTTGGCATGGCATTAACCCTACAGGCGCTTCTAGGATTTTCTATGTCTTCTATTATGATGGTGATGGGTATTTGTATTATTATTTATACAGTTTTAGGGGGAATAGAAGCAGTTATTTGGACAGAAGTTGTGCAAGGAGTACTTAAAACATTAGGTGCTTTACTAATATTGTTTTTAATTATTTGGGAGATACCTGGAGGTGTTACAGCTATTTATACCATTGCAAAATCAGATCATAAATTCAGTTTAGGAACCACGGCTTTTAATTTTAAGGAGAGTAGTTTTTGGGTAGTGCTTTGTTATGGTTTTTTTATTAATCTCAATAATTTTGGGATGGATCAAAATTATATTCAACGCTACCATACTGCCGTTTCTGATTCGCAGGCCCGTAAATCTGTTTGGTTGTCTGTTTTTTTATACGTTCCAGCATCGTTATTATTTTTTATAATTGGCACTGCTTTATTTGCTTATTATCAAGTTAATCCAGCCATAGCAGATTCGTTAAAACATAGTTTAGCCATACAAAAATTGGGTTTAAATGCAAGCGCAGTTAATGTGTCAACGTATATGCAACAACTTAAACCAGCAGATTATGCCGACAAAGTAATGCCACATTTTATGGTAAATAAAGTGCCTACTATTTGCTTGGGTTTAATAGTAGCAGCAATTTTATCTGCAGCAATGAGCACCATCAGTTCTGGAATGAATGCGTCTGCTACAGTTTTTACAAAAGATATTTATAAAAGATATTTTTCAAATAATGCCTCAGATAAAAAAGAGTTTGTAATACTATATGCATCAACCATTATTGTAGGATTAATTGGTTTAGTTTTTGGTTTATCGATGATTGGTATAAAAAGTATTTTAGATGTTTGGTGGGAGTTGTCGGGAATATTTGCCGGAGGCATGCTAGGATTATTTTTGTTAGGAATTATAAGTAAACAAACAAAAAATACCGAGGCAATCATAGCCGTAATTATTGGTGTAATTGTAATTATTTGGTTTAGTTTCTCCAATAAATTATCTCCAGAATTATCGTACTTAAAAATTGCACTACACAAGAATATGATAATAGTAGTAGGCACTTTAACCATTTTTCTTTCTGGTCTATTACTCACTAAACTTAAAAGCTTTATAAAAAAATAGCAATCAATTTGTATATGATGGATAATAAATTTGTGCCCGTAATGATTACGCCTTTTAATTTAAAGGCAAAGCTTGATTTTGATGCAGTTGCAAAATTGATTGACTTTTATTTAGCAGCAGGGGTTAAAGGTTTTTTTGCCAATTGTTTAAGTAGCGAAATGTATAGTTTAACCGAAGACGAACGCTTAGAACTCACCAGTTTTATAGTAAGATATGTTAGAGGGAGGGTTCCTATTGTTGCTACAGGATCTTTTGGTTTAACCATTGAGGATAAAGCCATTTTTGCAAAAAAAATCTACGAAACAGGTATTGATGCAGTGATTTTAATTACTGGTCATTTTGCAAATATTGAAGATAGTGATGAAAATTTATTGCGCAACTTTCAACAAATGTTAGCGCTTGCTCCAGGTGTTCCATTTGGATTATATGAATGCCCTGCACCTTATAAAAGAATACTCACAGCCAATGTATTTAAAACTTTATTAGAAACTAAGCGATTCATTTATCATAAAGACACTTCCATAGACCAATCACAAGTAAAAGCGAAGCTGAATATTTTAAAAGAATCTGGCAATACTTCATTTGAATTCTTTGATGCGCATACACCCAATGCCTCTTTTGTAATGCGCAATGGAGGTAAAGGAATGAGTTCTATTTCGGGAAATTTTTATCCTGAAATATTGGTATGGATGGTTAATAACGCTGCAAATCCTGCAATGAAAGAACAAGTAGATTGGTTGCAAAATGAATTGATTCAAGTAGATCCTTTAATTCATATAGCATATCCTATGAGTGCCAAATACTTTTTAGCAAAAAGAGGATTACCCATTAGAACCATTAGTCGTGCGCATGTATTAGAATTAACCCCAGCACAAAAAGAAACTTTAAATGAAATTCATGAAAAGTTTTTGGGATGGTGCAATACTTTAGGAATTGAAAAACTGTCTGTTGAATCAATAATAGCCCCCAAGGTTTTTCATGATCCAGCAATATAATTTTAGGCGATGAAAAAGTTTGAATTATCTAGACAAGAAATTGCCAGATAGTCGCATACCTTTTTCGTCGTCTAATACTTTTTTCATTACTTTTTTTAATCCAATAGGAAGTTGTTCAATTTCTTCTTCAGTTAGTGGATGGATGATTTCAAAAAACTCATCTTCGTCGTCGTAATAACCTAAGTACAAGTCGTAAAAATTGTTGATATGTAATCGAAGTGATATTTCGGTATCTTCTTCATATTGGTGCATTGAAATAATAGCCCATTGATCTTCATCCATAAAGTTGAACAAAACTTCCACTGGATCTTTACTAATTACCCAAGCAACTAACTGGTCAATTAATTTTCCAGAATGATTTTTAACCAATTCTTCGTACTTCATCATAATACTATTGTTGTGTATCCAACAAATAAACGATAAAAAATTGACTAATAGGGTTTGGTGACAATTGTTACACGCAATAGATTGTATTCTCAGTAATTTTGCTACCATGAATAACCTATTTCAGAATTGGAATTTAATGCGTGCTTTGCGTCTTGTTTTAGGCGGAATTATATTAGTGCAAGGTATTCAGGCACAAGAATATATGTATGCATTGGCTGGTGTATTTTTATCTGGTATGGCATTAGCTAATATTGGTTGTTGTGGTGTTGGTGGGTGTGCCGTTCCCCAAAAAAAAGTAACCACAATTGAATCAACTAAAGACATTGACTATGAAGAAGTGGTTTAACAATCATTTATTGTACATCATAGGCGCATGTATTGGAGCAATTGCTGGGTATACTTATTATAGTCAAATAGGTTGTAGTAGTGGTACTTGTATGATTACTTCAAAACCCATTAATAGTACCCTTTATTTTGCTTTGATGGGTGCCTTATTATTTGGAATTTTTAAAAAAGAAAAACATGCCTAATAATAATTTTCAAAATTTAATCAATGGCGAAAAGCCTGTGTTAGTTGATTTTTCGGCTGAATGGTGTGGCCCATGTAAAATGATGGCGCCTATTTTAAAAGAACTAAAACTAGCCGTTAAAGAATCCGTTACTATTATTAAAATAGATGTAGATAAAAATCCTGCTGCTGCTCAAGCTTACCAGGTTCAAGGGGTGCCCACACTAATTGTATTTCAAAAAGGACAGATATTATGGCGTAAGTCTGGTGTAACATCTGCCAAAGAATTACAACAAATTATTCAGCAAAAAACAGTTGCTACCAATTAATGATTTCCATCAAATTGTTTTCGGTATTGAGATGGGGTTAAAGATTTTAACTGCTTGAATTGTTTGCTAAAATGTGCCCAACTATTATATCCACTTTCGTAACATATTTCTAAAATAGGTTTATTAGTAGTGTTTAATAAATTACAGGCATGACCAATTCGTAATTCCTGTAAGAAATTAAAATAGGTTTTTTTAATATTGTTTTTAAAAAATCTACAAAAACTAGGAATGCTCATATTAACCGATTTTGCTACTTCTTGTAAGGTAATTGGTTGTAAAAAATGCTTAAATGAATAATCAATAATGCTTTCAATGGCAGGATTTATTTGATCATTAGAAGGAATGAAATTTTGTGTTAACACAATGTATTGATTACTACAACTTAACTTTTGTAGTGTATTTATTAAAACAAGTAATCCCTGTAAACCCTTTAATTCTTGCATTGCAGCAATTGAATGTGTGATTTCAGTTTTAAGTTTTTTATCAATTTGTACGGCATCTTTTTTTCTAATAAAATTTTCAACAATTTTTAATTCGGGAAATACGGCTAAATTTTGTAAGAAAAATTTCGGATGACAATGCAATACAGTTGCACTACCAATGGTTTTTGCATCATTCTTTCTAAACCAATGTGGTAGGTTTCCTGCAATAAAAAATACATCGCCAACTGTGTATTTGCCTACATAATCGCCAATCATTACAGTGCCATCTCCTTGGGTAATTAGAATCAATTCAAATTCTTCGTGTATGTGCCAGTTTGTTTCGAAGTTTGGGGTTCGATAATTACGGCAAGCAAAGGATTGATTGGGTGAAATTTGTATTTTTTGAATTAAGGTTTTCATTGTTAATAGCCGCTATATTATCAGTAAAATAACATTATTTTGAATTTAATTGATAAGATAGCATATTTTGTTATAAAAATAGCAGTTGTCTGCTAATCATTTAAAGTTAAATTTTACGCAATCAATTTATTAACTGCTGCCATAAAATACATACATGTTATTATTAGGAATTGATATAGGAACATCCTCCATAAAAGTTGCCGTAATAAACGCGCAAACCCAAGAAACACTAGTGTCGGTACAATATCCCGATACAGAAACTCCCATAATTTCGCTTCAAAAGGGCTGGGCAGAACAATCTCCCCAAGATTGGTGGAAACACACCAAATTGGCTATATTAAAAGCACATGCCCAAAATAAATACAATCCATCCGATATTGCTGCCATTGGTATTGCCTATCAAATGCATGGATTGGTATGTATTGATAAAAATGAACAAGTACTTAGAAATAGTATTATTTGGTGCGACAGTAGGGCCGTAGAATTGGGCAATCAAGCCTTTGAAGCCATTGGAGCAGAAAAATCATTAGGCCATTTATTAAATTCACCAGGAAATTTTACAGCGTCTAAACTGGCTTGGGTTAAAAATAATGAACCAGAAATCTTCGCACAGATTAATAAAATAATGCTACCCGGCGATTATATTGCCCTTCAACTAACCAATTCGCTTACTACTAGTATTTCGTCATTAAGCGAAGGAATTTTTTGGGATTTTAAAGAAGACGAATTGTCTAAAGATGTTTTCAATCATTATGGTTTAAATGAATCGGTTATTCCAACCATTCAAAATGTATTTGCTAGTCATGGACAAATTTCGGCATCCATTGCAGATGAATTATTATTAACTAAAGGGATTCCTGTAACTTATAAAGCGGGAGATCAACCCAACAATGCCTTGTCTTTAAATGTAATGGAACCGGGCGAAGTAGCTGCTACAGCAGGTACTTCAGGCGTAATATATGGCGTGTCTGATCAATTAAAATACGATGCAAAATCTCGTGTGAATAGTTTTGCGCATGTGAATCATACTAGTACACTTAAAAGAATTGGGGTATTACTTTGTATTAATGGAACTGGTATTTTAAATAGTTGGATCAAACAAATTGCCGGTGCAGGATTGTCTTACCAACAAATGAACGATGCCGCTAGCACCATTGCTCCAGGCAGTGATGGATTAGTGTTATTGCCTTTTGGAAATGGTGCAGAGCGGATGCTTGAAAACAAAACTGTTGATGCACACATGAACCATATTAATTTAAATAAACATACCCCTGCACATTTATTTAGAGCTGCTCAAGAAGGTATTGCTTTTGCTTTTAGGTATGGCTTAGATATTTTACGCGAAAATGGCATTACGCCAACCATCATAAGAGCAGGTAAAGCAAATTTATTTTTAAGTGATGTATTTTCGCAAGCATTTGTAAATGCAACCAATACACCTGTAGAATTAATCAATTCAGATGGGAGTGTTGGTGCTGCCATTGGTGCAGGAATTGGATTAGGGGTATATGCAACTAGTAAAGAAGCTTTCAGTATTAATAAGCCATTGAAAATAATAGAACCCAATGCTGCTGAGCAATACAATGATTTATACCAAGATTGGAAGTCTGTTTTAACAAAACAATTAACTAATTAATTTTATATTTTAATCTTAACAAAAAAAACAATTATGTCAGTAATTCTCGGAGAAAAAGAATTCTTTCCAAGTGTAGGTCAAATTAAATTTGAAGGCCTAGAATCAACCAACCCATTGGCTTATCGTTGGTACGACGAATCAAGAATCGTTGCTGGAAAACCAATGAAAGAGTGGTTAAGATTTGCATGTGCTTATTGGCACAGTTTTGTTGGAAACGGTGGAGATCCTTTTGGAGAACCCACTCATATTTATGGATGGAACGCAAAAAATGATGCGGTTGCTAGAGCAAAAGATAAGGCTGATGCTGCGTTTGAATTTATTACCAAATTAGGTTTGCCATACTATTGTTTTCATGATGTAGACGTGGTAGACTATACCAATGATGTAGTTGATAACGAAAAAAGATTACAAGCAGTTACTGCCTATTTAAAAGAAAAACAAGCAGCTAGTGGTGTGAAATTATTATGGGGTACTGCTAATTTATTTTCAAATAAAAGATACATGAATGGTGCATCAACCAATCCTGACTTTCATGTATTATCTCATGGTGCAGCACAAGTAAAAGCAGCATTAGATGCAACTATAGAATTAGGTGGTGAGAATTATGTTTTTTGGGGAGGCAGAGAAGGGTATATGACTTTGTTGAATACCAATATGAAAAAAGAAAAAGAACATCTTGCACGTTTTTTACACGCATCAAAAGACTATGCAAGAAGAAATGGATTTAAAGGCACTTTCTTTATTGAGCCAAAGCCATGCGAACCAAGTAAACACCAATACGATTATGATGTAGAAACTGTTATTGGATTTTTACGTCAATTCGATTTGCTAAATGATTTCAAACTAAATATTGAAGTAAACCACGCAACCCTTGCTGGGCATACGTTCCAACACGAATTACAAACCGCTGTTGATGCGGGTTTATTAGGAAGTATTGATGCCAACAGAGGCGATTATCAAAATGGTTGGGATACAGATCAGTTTCCTACCAATATCAATGAGTTAGTTGAAGCAATGTTAATTATAGTAGAAGCTGGAGGATTTGCAGGAGGCGGAATTAATTTCGATGCTAAACGCAGAAGAAATTCTACCGACGAAGCAGATTTATTCCATGCACATATTGGTGGTATGGATGCATTTGCAAGATCACTAGTTATTGCTGATAATATCTTACAACAATCTGAGTATAAAAAAATCCGTTCAGATCGTTATGCTTCTTACGAAACTGGTAAAGGAAAAGAATTTGAAGCGGGATTATTAACCCTCGAAAATTTAAGAGATTTTGCAGTTGCTAATGGTGAGCCAGCAGTAATCAGTGGAAAGCAAGAATATTTAGAGAACTTAATTAATCGATTTATTTAATAATTAATTCAATCAATTGTTTTTAAATCAAAAGAGGATGTATCTAATTCAGATACATCCTCTTTTTTATTTAAGGATAAAAAATATCCAACTAATTAAAATCTTTCTAATTTAGAAAAGAAGAAATCGCCTTCAATAGCTGCATTCTCATCGCTATCACTTCCGTGAACTGCATTTTCACCAATAGAAGCGGCATATAATTTACGAATAGTACCTTCTTCTGCTTGTGCAGGATTGGTTGCTCCAATTAAAGTTCTAAAATCGGCAACTGCATTCTCTTTTTCTAAAATTGCCGCTACGATAGGGCCACTAATCATAAAATCAACCAATTCTTGGAAAAAAGGTCTTGCCCTATGAATATCATAAAACAAACCAGCTTGCTCCTCAGTTAATTTTGTCCATTTCATTGCTTTTACTGTAAATCCAGCTTTAATGATTTGGTCTAAAATAGCACCAGTATAACCTTTATTGGTTGCATCTGGCTTAATCATGGTAAATGTACGATTGCTCATATTCAATTAAAATTTGGGAGGCAAAACTACACAATTAACCGTCTTTTACCGCAGATTTCGGTTCTTTTTGTTAATTTCTATAAATTGTTTTGATATAATAAGTAGGAAACCGCAATTTTGCCGCCACTATATGCAAAGCATCTCATTATTTTATTCTCAGTTAGATACACCAAAGAAAGTGGTGATTACTATGCACCAGAAGCCAGATGGTGATGCAATGGGCTCTGCGCTTGGATTATATCATTTTTTGGTAGCTCTAGGCCATACGGTTCAAGTCATTTCTCCCACTAATTGGGCTGATTTTTTAAAATGGATGCCGGGTATTGAAAATGTACTAGATTTTGAACATAATAGAGAAAAAGCAAAAAAAATCATTGAAGAAACTGATTTATTGTTTTGTTTAGATTTTAATATCCTTCATCGTACAAAACATTTAGAGCAGCCTTTAACCGATGCTAATTGTGTTAAAATACTTATAGATCACCACCAACAACCACAAGAAGATGCGTTTAATTTTGGTGTTAGCGACACTTCAAAAAGTTCTACTTGCGAAATGGTGTATGATTTTATAATTGGTTCTGGCCATGCAGCAGTTTTAAATACGCAAATTGCAGAATGTTTATATACTGGCTTAATGACCGATACTGGATCCTTCCGTTTTCCATCAACAACTGCAGCTGTTCATAGGGCAATAGCACATTTAAAGGAAATTGGATTAGACCACACCATTGTTCATGAACATATTTACGATAATTTCTTAGAAGGCAGACTTCGATTTATTGGCTATGCATTAATGAATAGAATAGAAGTTTTGTATGAATATAATACCGCTGTGATGTATATTACACGCGCTGATTTAAATAGGTACGATATTAAAACGGGTGATACAGAAGGTTTAGTGAATTATTTATTAACCATACAAGGCATTAAATTTGGTGCATTGGTAATAGATAGAGACGAAGAACGTAAATGGAGTTTTAGAAGTAAGGGAAGTTTTGATGTGAATTCATTTGCACGCAAACATTTTGAAGGTGGCGGACATATAAATGCAGCAGGTGGCAGGAGCGGAGAGCCTTTAGAAATAGCTTTAGAAAAATTTAAACAAGTAATAACTGAATACCAAAATCAACTACAATAAAAATGATCAAAAACACCATCAAGCTTTTATTAGCGATTGTATTGTTTGCAAGCTGTAACCAATATGAAAAAACACCAAGTGGCCTTGCTTACAAAGTAACCAAAGGAACAAGTAAAGAAACCTTAAAAAATGGTCAGTCTATTAAACTCAATATTGAGTACAAATTGGCTGCAAAAGATTCAATTTTAAGTTCTTCTTACGCGCATATTCCAGTATATTTTGTACTTGATACGGCGCATTTAGGTAAATACAATTTCACAGAATTATTACCAACTTCATCTGTTGGAGATAAAATTGAATTTCGCATGAGTGTTGATACCCTTAAGAAATTGGGTATGGTTGAATACAATGATATTTTCAAAAAAGGAGATTTCATTTCTGGAAGAGTAGATATCTTAAAAACATTCCCTGGTCAACCAGAAATGATGAAAGATTATGCTATTGAAATGGATGCTGAAAAAGCAAGAGAAATTAAAGATTTAAAAACTTACGCAGACAGCAAAAAATTGAAAACACAGTCAACACAAAATGGTGTGTTAGTTGAAATTCAAAATCCAGGAACATTGCCTATGGCTGATTCTGGCATGCAAGCAACTATTTTATATAGAGGTGCATTTGTGAATGGTAAAATCTTTGATTCTAATATGGTCAATTCTAAATTGGTAGGACAACCACTTAATGTAACAGTAGGTGTTGGATCAGTTATTAGAGGATGGGACGAAGGTTTACGTTTATTTGGTAAAGGTGGAAAAGGTCGTTTATTGGTTCCAGCATTGTTGGCTTATGGCCCTCAAGGTTCTGCTCCAGTAATTCCTCCTTATGCAAACCTTGTGTTTGATATTGAAATTACAGATGTAACTGTGCCTGCTCCAAAACCAGCACAACCTATGCCAGGTCAACCAAATCAAGGTCAACCAGCAAATCACTAAAAATAATTAGTACAATTAATTAATTATTACAAGAGGCTGTTTCATTAAATTGAAACAGCCTCTTGTAATTTTAATACCTGTTATTTTTAATTATTTATGCAGTGCGCAATTTGCAGATTTGTTTTGTTGAATAGCAATTTTACATGAGCAAATTGTATAAGTATTTATTGCTTTAGTTGTTGTGTAAGTATTATTGCTTCTCTCGCTTCTTTAACATCGTGTACACGTAAAATACTTGCCCCATTTAATAATCCTATTGTGTGTAAAACAGTACTGCCATTTAAGGCATTTTCAGCTGTTCCATTCAATGTTTTATAGATCATTGATTTTCTAGAAACGCCTAATAAAATTGGCTTTTTAAGTTGGGTGAATACTTGTAAGTTTTTCAATAATTGAAAATTCTCATCCATCGATTTGCCAAATCCAAAACCAGGGTCTACTATAATATCAACAATGCCTGCTTTGTTACAAGCAGCAATTCGTTCTATAAAATAATCGAGTACTTCAAGTGTGCAATTTGAGGAAGGCGTTATTTGGTGCAGGGTGTTGGCGTTTCCCCTTACATGCATACAAATAAAAGGTGTTTTGAGTTCGGCAACAGTAGGTAGCATTTTTTCATCAAACAAACCACCACTTATATCATTTACAATAGATGCGCCAGCCATTACGGCTGCTTTTGCAACTTTAGCAATAAATGTATCTACAGAAATAATTGCTTCCGGAAAGGCCTTTGAAATCGCTTCAATTACAGGAATAATACGTTCTAATTCAGTATCCGCACCTACATTTTCACTGCCAGGACGTGTGCTTTGTGCGCCAATATCCAAAATAGTTGCCCCAGCATCCAGCATTTGTTTTGCCTTTTCAATTGCGTCATCAACCGATTTTGTTCTACTAGCCGCATGAAAAGAGTCGGGGGTGGTGTTTAAAATGCCCATTACCACCGGTTCTTCTATTTTTATTAATCTTCCTTTGCAGTTAAGTGTAAACATTCTGAGTATTCATTTATATTGCATTCCTATCAAAGATATTAATAAGCGTTTAACGTCAGGAGCATAAAATGGAAACGAATCTACAATACGATCAGGCAATTAGCCAGTGTCAGGATATTTTTATTAAAAAAACCAAGGATTATGGCACTGCTTGGCGGGTTTTAAGGACTATTTCTGTAGTAGACCAAATTTTTATTAAGGCCTTGCGGATAAGAACTATACAAGATAAACAAACCCAAAAAGTGCAGGATGGGATACCTTCTGAATTTAAGGGTATTGTAAATTATGCTGTTATTGGACTGATTCAATTAGCATTAGACAATCCAGCAGTGGAAGAAGTTCCTGTAGAAAAAGTGGCCGCTTGGTACGAGCAATATGTTTTGTTTGCTAAAAACACCATGCTCGATAAAAACCACGACTATGGAGAAGCTTGGCGCGATATGAGTCAAGAAAGTTTTGCAGATTTAATTTTGGTTAAATTATTGCGCATAAAACAGATATTGGCTAACGACGGAGAAACTTTAATTAGTGAAGGAATTGATGCCAATTATGTAGACATTTTGAACTATGCCATTTTTGCCTTGATATTAATTGAAGAAGGCAAACACTAAATTATATTTCCATGAAAAATTTCTTACTCATTGTTCGTTGGATAGTAGGGTTGCTCTTTATTTTTTCTGGATTGGTTAAAGCAAACGATCCACTAGGACTTAGTTATAAAATGCAAGAATTTTTTGAAGTATGGGGCTGGACTGCACTTCACGATTACACACTTGCTTTTTCATTATTGATGAATGTTTTTGAAGTAGTAACAGGCGTTGCTGTAATTATAGGATGGCAAATTCGAACCATTAGTTGGTTGTTATTAGCACTAATCATTTTCTTTACATTTTTAACTGGGTATGCATTGTTTTCGGGTAAAATTAAAACCTGTGGTTGTTTTGGAGATTGCTTGCCTTTAACTGCTGCACAATCTTTTACAAAAGACCTAGTATTATTGTTACTTATTATTATTCTATGCATTTATAGAAATAATATTCAAGTTGCTATTTCTAATCCTTTTGCTATTGTAATTATATTAATCAGCTTAAATGGCACTGGATGGCTACAAAGTTATGTATTGCGTCGGTTACCAATTGTTGATTGTTTGCCTTATAAAAAAGGGAATAATATTTTAGAGAAAATGAAAACGCCGGAAGGTGCTATAGCAGATAGTTTTGCATTAAATTTTATCTATAAAAAAAATGGACAAGAACTAAAGTTCGACCAAGCCCATTTTCCAGCAGATTTTGATTCAACTTATATTTATGTAGATCGAACAGATGTGTTAGCCAAAAAAGGAAATGGTTTAAAAGCGGCTATTGCAGATTTTTCATTACAAACAATAAGTGGTACAGACAGCACTGCTGCTGTATTTGAGAACAAACAATACCTACTTATTTTAGCAAAAGACTTTAATGAATGGGCTAGTTGGGAACAAAGCATCGAAACTATAATTAAAGCTGCACAGTTGAATCATATTTCAGTAATATTAGTTACTGCCGATGCTTCTACTGCACAGCAGCACTATGCTAGTCTACCTATTTTAAGATGTGATGCAACGGTTCTCAAAACAGCTGCTCGTGTTAACCCAACTATATTTTTTATGCAAAAAGCAAATATTGCTTTTAAATATAGTTATACCGATGCCAATAAAATAATGCAACAAATATTGAACTGGAAATAAATGTCAATATGCTCAATTACCTACTAAAAAAAATCACCTACAGTTCTTTTGTTTTATTGGGTGTAGTAGTAATTGTATTTTTTTTGTTTCAAGGTTTTGGAGACCCGGCCAGATTAATTTTAGGTCAAACCGGTGATAGTGCCACCCTTCAAAATATCCGCCGCGAATTAGCACTAGACCAACCTAAATGGAAACAGTTTGCATTGTATTTAAATGATGTTTCGCCAATTTGTGTTCACTCAAGTAAAGAAATTACAGACAAACAATTGAATGGATTTTTTATTGGGAATGATGCCCAAAAAATAGGTTTTAAAATTCCCTATTTAAGAAGGTCTTACCAAACTAAAAAAGCGGTAGGTTCGGTTTTGTTTGAAGCATTACCTGGTACCATTATACTAGCACTTGCTGCCATGTTTATTGCAACATTTTTAGGTATATTATTAGGAGTACTTGCAGCCGTTAAGCAAAATACATGGATGGATACAAGTGCCATTTTTACTAGTGTATTAGGAATATCTGCCCCATCATTTTTTATGGGAATTATTTTAGCGTATTTATTTGGATTTGTATTACACAATCTTACTGGCTTACAAATGACAGGTAGCTTATATGAAATTGATCCATTCAATGGCAAGCAATTACAATTGAAAAATTTAATACTTCCTGCAATTACATTGGGTATTCGTCCGCTAGCAATTATTACACAACTTACTAGAAGTGCTATGCTAGATACTTTAGACCAAGATTATATTAGAACAGCCTATGCCAAAGGACTCAGTAAAGCAGTAGTGGTTTTTCAACACGCATTACGTAATGCACTAAATCCTGTAGTGACTGCTATTACAGGTTGGTTTGCAGAATTATTAGCAGGTGCTTTTTTTGTTGAATATATTTTTGGATGGAAGGGTATTGGAAAAGTAACAGTAGATGCTTTAGAGAAATTAGACTTTCCTGTTGTGATGGGTAGTGTATTAATAACCGCAACTTTTTTTATTCTGGTAAATATATTAGCAGATATTTTGTATGGATGGATTGATCCTAGAATTAGTGTAAAATAAGTACACTAATTAATTATGAGATAATTACTTCTGTTATAACTTCTTCGCCAAAAGCTTCGTTAATCCTTGCAACAATTTGTGGCTTTTGAAATTGCAACTCATTTTTTAGCGGACCAACTGCTGTTTGTATATAGAGCTTCTTATTAAATATCTTTATTTTATCGGTGTATTTTGCTATTGTTTTACCCATGAGTGTTTCCCATATTTCTTCAATTTGAACAGCGCGGACGCCATTGTTCAAATGACTTTTTTTAAGGAAACCTTTAATGGCAGCACCAATATGATATTCAGACATATTTCAAAGATAAGCTTACAAAATTTGATTGTTAATATAAGTTGTAAATCTTTTTAAAATTATAATTCAATCAATTGAAATTGCGTATTTATATGCTGCATTTGAGCTTTGAGCCTCTCTGAATGGGTATCGGTAATAAATACCTGACCATCACTTTGTGTACAAACCCAGTTTAAAAGCTGGTACATCCTTTTTTCATCTAATTTTTCAAATACATCGTCTAATAATAGAATTGGGGTAAAGCCTTTTTGGTCTTTTAATACTTGCCACTCTGCCAGTTTTAAAGCAAATAATAAACTTTTACGTTGTCCTTGTGAGGCTTCTGTTTTAAATACTTGGTCTAACATTTTAAAAGATAAATCGTCTCTGTGTATGCCAGCACTTGTTCTTTGTAATATGCGGTCTTTTTGTTGATTCTTTTTAAACAATTCTTCCATGCTTGATTGCATCAACTGGCTTTCGTATTGCATGATTACATCGTCGGCATTGCCCGAAATTTTTGTATAAATTTCTGTTGCCAATTGTAAGTAGCCAACTAAAAAATTGGTTCTTTCTTTAAAGATATAATTCCCCTTGCTACACAATTGTTGGTCTATTACTTCAAACAATGATTCATCAATAGAACCGTTCTCTGCTAACTGTTTTAAAAGACTATTTCGCTGCTGCAATAATTTAGTGTAGTCAATTAATTGTAATAAATAGGTTTTATTCAATTGACATAAAATAGTATCAATCAAACGTCGGCGTTCTTCGCTTGATCCACTAATTAAAGAAACATCATCAGGTGCAATCATTACACAAGGAAATTTCCCCAAATGATCTGAGAACTTTTTATAGGCTTCGTCATTTAAACTCAATTCCTTTTTGTTGTTTTCTCTTAAAATGAATACGAGTTTTTGTAATTCTCCTTGTAAATGATAGGAGCCATCTAGTCTAAAACCTGCCAAACCATGAAGCGCATTTGCTGCATCGGGTCTTGAAAAATAACTTTTAGACATGCTCAAATAATAGATAGCATCTAACAAATTCGTTTTACCTGCTCCGTTTAACCCACAAATACACACCACTCTTTCAGTAAATTCAAAGGAGTTTTGTAGGTAATTTCTGTATTGAACAAGGGTAATATGGTCTAATCTTAACATTTGAACCGGCAAATTAATCAACTAAGTACTTAATAATCGTTTGGAGTGTCAGAGAAAGCATTTATTTTTATTAAAATTTACGTTTTGAAGATAATCTTATCAAAGGAACAACTTGCGTTAACCATAAAAAGATTGGCCAATCAGATATTGGAGAACCATCCCCGTTTGCAAAACACGGTAATCATTGGTATGCAGCCAAGGGGTATTTTGTTAAGCGATCGAATTGTTCGAGAATTACAGCAACTCGTTGACCCGGCCACCATTCAGTATGGAAAGTTAGATATCACCTTCTATAGAGATGATGTTCGAAAGAGCTTGCATATAGCCAGTAATACCGATATCCCATTCTCCATTGAGAACAAAGAAGTGGTATTGGTGGATGATGTATTGTATACCGGAAGGACTATTCGGGCGGCTTTAGACGCATTATTAGACTATGGTCGCCCATCCAAAGTAGCGCTTTGTGTGCTAGTAGACCGACGCTTTAGTCGAGAACTACCCATACAACCCGACTATCTTGGTAAAGCAATTGATACCATTTTCTCACAAAGGGTAACAGTTTTGTGGAATGAAAATGAACAAAATGAACAAGTAATGCTATTGGATAACTGAAACCATTATCTTTGACCTTTAATGAAACTATCTACCAAACATTTACTTGGTATTAAGCACCTCACAACTGAGGATATACAGCTTATTCTATCTACCGCAACTCAATTTAAAGAAGTCCTACAAAGGCCTGTTAAGAAAGTACCTTCCTTAAGGGATATTACTATTGTGAACCTGTTTTACGAAAATTCAACACGAACAAGAATGTCGTTTGAATTAGCGGAACGCAGGTTATCGGCTGATGTTTTAAATTTTGCCGCAAGTAGTTCATCTGCTGCAAAAGGAGAAACCCTACTCGATACAGTAAATAATATTTTGAGTATGAAGGTAGACTTGGTGGTAATGCGCCATAGTGCTTCTGGTGCGCCGCATTTTTTGGCCAAGCATATTCCTGCTGCCATTGTTAATGCTGGTGACGGTATCAACGAACATCCTACCCAGGCTTTATTAGATGCTTTTTCTATGCAAGAAAAACTCGGACAATTGGCCGGATTAAAAGTGGCCATTATAGGCGATATAATGCATAGTAGGGTTGCAATGAGCAATATGTATCTATTACAAAAAATGGGTGCAGAAGTAATGGTTGCAGGGCCGCCAACCCTTATTCCAAAATATATTAGTGAAGCATTTGGCGTGAAAGTTGAATACAACTTAAAGAAAGCCTTACAATGGTGCGATGTTGCCAATGTATTACGCATACAATTAGAAAGACAAAACCAGCCTTTATTTTCATCTTTAAGAGAATATAGTTTGGCATATGGTATTAATAGAAGATTATTAGATTCACTTGGTAAAGAAATAGTAATCATGCATCCTGGACCAATAAACAGAGGTGTTGAATTAGATAGCGATGTGGCTGATGGATCGTCATCTATTATTTTAAACCAAGTTGAAAACGGGGTAGCAGTTCGAATGGCAGTGCTATATTTAATTGCTAATAGAGAAAATTAATCGTTTAATTATGCAACGTATTTGTTTGTTTCCTGGAACATTTGATCCTGTTACACTGGGGCATATTGATATCATTGATAGGGCATTACCACTCTTTGATAAAATTTATGTAGGTATTGGCATTAATGCTATTAAAGATCCTATGTTTTCTGCAGACCAACGTATGGAATGGTTTAAGGAAATTTATAAAAATGAACCCAAGGTAGAAAGTGTTACATACGAAGGATTAACCATTCAATATTGCAAAAAAATTAATGCGCATTTTATTTTAAGAGGCATTCGATTTGTAAGTGATTTTGAATATGAGAAAACAATTGCTGATGCTAATAGAACGCTTGATCGTTCCATTGAAACGATATTCTTAACAGGTGAACCTAAATATACTTCAGTTGCTTCTACCATTGTGAGAGACATTTTACGCAATGGAGGTAATGCATCGCCATTCTTACCACAAGCGGTAATTGATACACTGTATTCATAATTTATTTCCATGTCTATCTGGTTTTACCAACACATACAATTAGCCGATTTTAAAGAGCTGGGTAAAAATACACTTGGCGATTTATTAGGTATGGAGTTCACAGAAATTGGTGCCGATTTTATTAAAGCTACGATGCCTGTAGACCATCGTACCAAACAACCTTATGGATTGTTACACGGTGGAGCTTCTGTTGCATTGGCAGAAACATTAGGAAGTGTAGGGGCTGGGTTAGTCATTGATCCAACAAAATTTCAGTGTGTAGGTTTAGAAATTAATGCCAACCATGTAAGAAGTGTTTCGCAAGGTTTTGTAACCGGTATTGCAACCCCAGTTCATATTGGCGCAAGCACACATATTTGGGATATTAAAATCTATGATCAAAAAGATAGATTGGTTTGCATCAGTCGATTAACAGTGGCTATCTTAAAAAAAAGATAAGCTTTATTTCAAACCTGCCTTTTTTATTACTTCTATTATTGTAGGATAAGTATTCATTAATCTTTGAGCCAAATCTTGTTTTTTTGTCCATTCAATTGCTGTGATGTCTTCTGTGGTTTGTGGAATTAAATTTGGCTTACCATCAACCCGCATATTATACCAATGTGTTTCTTTCTTCACATCTGCTTTAATATATGTATCAAAATATTCGTGGGTAGTTATAGTAATTAGGTTGCCTAAAATGATTTGGGTTACACCTGTTTCTTCAGATACTTCTCTTACGGCACATTCGGCTATAGATTCATTTGGGTCTAGTTTCCCTTTGGGTAAATCCCAACATCCACGTCTAAAAATTAAGAGTAATTCATTAGCCTCGTTCAAAACCAAACCTCCTGCTGCAATAATTGTTTGTTTTTCTTCCATATTCTGTGAATAAGATTATGCAATCTACGTGCAAAATTATTTGTTCAAGCTATACCTTCGCAATTATGACAAACGAAAAAGCTGTTGCAGAAAAATTATTACAGGTAGGAGCCGTAAAATTGAGCCCAGAAAATCCATTTACTTGGGCTAGTGGATGGAAAAGCCCCATTTATTGCGATAATAGAAAAGTATTGTCTTTTCCTTATACCCGTGATTTTGTAAAAAGTGAAATGTGTAACCTAATTTTTGAAGCTTTTCCAGAAGTGGATTTATTAGCAGGTGTTGCAACAGCAGGTATTCCTTGGGGGGCAATGGCTGCAGACCAATTAAAGCTTCCTTATATCTATGTGCGTCCAAAACCTAAGGAACATGGTTTGGGCAATCAAATTGAAGGTTCATTCGAACCAGGCAAGAAAGTATTGGTAATTGAAGACTTGATTTCTACCGGAAAAAGTAGTTTAGACGTTGTAACAGTTTTAAAAAATGCAGGATTAAATGTTGTAGGGATGGTCTCTATTTTTACCTATGGATTTGATATTGCTACCAAAGCGTTCGAAGAAGCAGGCGTAAAATATTTGTCCTTAACCAATTATGCAACACTAATTTCTATGGCAGTAGAAAAAGGAACGATTTCTGCAGATACTGAAAAGTTGTTACTACAATGGAGAACAGATCCCGCCAATTGGAAAGGGATTTAATAAATTCAAATAAATAGCCATGAAGCAATTTATCTTATTTAGTATATGTTATTTGTTTTTCGGACAATTTTTACATGCCCAACAAGACAAACAGGTTTGGATAACTATAAAATCAGAGAACCTTAAGTGCTGGGAGTGTAAGGAAGTTTTGGATAAGTATTTGATTGTTGAAAACAAGGCCAATTTGGAAAGCGGTATTATTCAATGGAAAATCAATTTATTACAAGGCGAAATTAAATTACAATATTATCCAGATAGGGTCAGCCCCGATGTTATTAGAACAGCATTAAACAATGCGGGTTTTGATGCTGATACAGAGAAAGCTACTGAAGATGCCTATAAAAAGATACCTGCAATTTGCAAAAGGGCAACCGATGGGGGTGGACCTCAACCGCGGAAGCCATGTCATATTCAACCAATTCAGTAAAATTCAAGTTGATTTAAAATAGATCTACTTTATGTCGGCCTTCATAATTGAAAGGAACGGTCCTGAAAATACCGGCTTTACCAACCCTTGTTGTTCCTTTAACGCTTACTAATACTTCTTTACTTAACACCATATTCAAAGCATTCTTATACATCGCTTTCATATCAACTGCAATTTTAGAGGGTAAAATGAAGTTTGCTTTTTTAGGGATATGCATGGTTGTGTCGAGGTTGAACTTTCCCAAAAAGCGATTGTCAATATAAACATCGGCATCTAATTTTTTCAAATCAAGCCCAAATGAATTAGGATTATAATACTCTAATTCCATGGTTAAATTGGTATGATCAAAACCTAATTGGTCTAGTTTAATATTCTTTACAGCACGGTATTCAAATGTTTTTGGGGTAGAACAAGCGAAGAAAAAAAACGGTAAAAGCACTCCCAGTATCCAATTTTTCATTGTTTATAATTTGAGTGCAAAATAGGGTAGCTTTCTCATTAAATCTGCGAATCAATTGTTATTTTTAGAAAATTAAGTGCTAAATTAATTAGATAAATAGGTGTTTTGACTATTAAATTGATTTACTAATAATTATAGTATGTAATTTTAAATGTAAATAATTATATTACAATGATTTACAATTACTATTAGTAATTAAAATTCAATCATTTATAGCGTATATTTCAATAAAATAGCAAATTCAGTTTATTTTGAATAACATGCAAGAAAAAATTACATTAATAACTGTTAACCAATATATTGGAAATATTAATTGGTATAAAACTTTATTTAATTTTACACATGTTAAAATAGAGCAATATGAATCCTATCAAAAAATGAGTTTTCGTAATAGAATGGTTATTGTAGGCAGTAATGGATTGATCAATTTGTCTGTTCCATTAGAAAATGGACGTGGTCAAAAAGGAATAATTAAGGAGGTGAAAATTGTAAATTCCGCCAATTGGGCAGATCAACACATGCGAAGTATTTTGGCTTGTTATGGTAAATCGCCATTCTTTGAATATTACCGTGATGGACTATTTTCCATTTACCAACAGCCATTTGTTTATTTACAAGACTTGAATATGGCTTTAATAACTTGGGTAAATCGTCAATTGAATTATACTGGAAATATATCTTTTACTGATGAATATCAAAAAAAGTATGGGATTGGGTATTTAGATAATCGGCATCAAATTAAACCATCTCAGTTTCAAATGGTCGAAAATGAAACCAAATATGTACAGGTTTTTGAAGATCGAATTGGCTTTCAAAATAACTTATGCATATTAGATTTGTTGTTTTGTTGCGGCCCTAACGCAAAATCTTTCTTAATAAACAGCAAATAGTCAATATTTTGACTCTATAAAAATGGTTGATATATAGATATCGCTTAATTTTAAGGCTATCTTTTTTTGAAAATGTAACTTGATTGCTAACTCCAAAATAACAAATGAGGAATTTTAGGTTATTGATTTGTTTTTTACTCGTCTTTTGGCAGTCTAATGCGTTTAGTCAGGGCTTTTCTAATAAGGGAACCGATTTTTGGATTCCTTATCCTGCTCATATTAACACTACTAGTTCAGTAATGGGTATTTATATCACTTCTGATCAATCTGCAAAAGGTACAATAACAGTCGGCACTCAAACCATTGCATTTTCGGTAACAGCAAATTCAGTAGTAACCAAATTTTTAGGACCAAGTTCTTGTACTACTTGTGACGCAAATAATTCAAGTGTTTATTTATCGCAAACAGATGGTATTAAAATTGGGGGAGCCATACATGTTACTTCGGATAATCCAGTTGTAGTATATGCTCATATTATCTTTTCTGCAAGATCCGGGGCTACATTGGTACTGCCTTCTAATGTTTGGGGAAAACAATATATGGTTCCTAGTAATAAGAGTTATGGCACATCAAGTGGCCAGGGTTATGGAACTATAACAGTACTTGCAGCAGAAGCCAATACTTCTATTAAAATTATTACAAAAGTGAAAACCCTTAGCGGAATTGCTGCAGGGTCTGTCATTACTCAAACCCTTGCAAACCCAGGTGATGTTTACCAAGTTCAGTTCGAGCAAAATTCTGATATTTCAGGAACAACTGTAGAGTCTCAAGCTAGTAATGGTACTTCCTGTAAAAAAATAGCCGTTTTCTCTAGTACAACATGGAGTGCTTTTGGATGTAATGGGGCATCGAGTGGGGATAATTTATACCAACAGCTATTTCCAATTGGATCTTGGGGAAAAAGCTTTTTAACAGCCCCGGCAAAAACCAGAACCTCAGATTTGATTAGGGTTTTTGTTAATGATCCAACAACCATTGTAACAAAAACTGAAAATGGTATTAAGTCTACTTTAACTGGGTTAATCAACAATGCCTATTATGAATATGCAACAGGAAGCCCTACCTATATAGAATCTAATTTACCTGCTTCAGTAGTACAATATTTTACAACACAATCTTGTCAATCTGGTGCAACAATTGGAGATCCAGAAATGATTGTACTAAACCCAGTAGAGCAAACCATTAATAATATTACCGTTTTTTCTGCCCACCAAAATTGGGTTCCAAAAGGTCAAAGTGCAGTAACTAATTGTTTTTTAAATATTATTATCAAAACTAATTCTACTTCTAGCTTTAAAATTAATAACACTTCAGTAACAGGTTTTATTCCTATTCCAGGAACATTGTATTCTTATTTACAGCAAGATGTAACAAATATAAGTTTAACTAATCCAGTTCAAAACTTAAAAGCTGATTCAAGTTTTATTGCCATTGCCTATGGCTTTGGTAACGTTGAATCTTATGGTTATAATGCTGGAACAAATATTAAAGATTTTACACCAACAGCTACTTTTCAAAATGAATACAAAAGACTAGATTCTGCAATTGCTTGTGTCAATAGTGCTTTTCAGTTTTCTATTCCAATGAATTTTTTACCCAATACTATCAAATGGGATTTTTCAGCAGCACCTAATATTATACCAAACACAACCATCAATACAACACCTAGTGCATTAGACACTAGTGGGTTAGTAAACGGTCAAACCGTTTATTATTTTAGTCCACACAATTCATATAAATTTACTAATTCAAATACTTCAGCCCTTAGAGACACCATTAAATTATATACAACTTCTAGTACTCCTGATGGTTGTGGAAGTACTGAACAGTTGTATACCATTCCAGTAAAAGTACTCGAACTGCCCAAAGCAAATTTCACCACCAATAATAGTGGATGCGTTTCTGATTCAGTTCATTTTTTTGATGTAACAAATACTGGCGGACAGGGTAGAATAGAAACGGGTTTATGGGATTATGGTGATGGAACAACTGATAGTATTTTTAACCCTGTTAAAAAATATGCAATAGCCAATAGTTATAATATTCGATATCGTCCAATATCTAGTTATGGTTGTATTGGAGACACTATTATTACAAAGTCATTTTCTGCTCCACCAGTAGCTTTATTTACATATAGTGATAGTTGTGTATCAAAAAATATATTATTCACAGACCAGTCTACTATTGCATCTGGTAGTATTGTGAAATGGTATTGGGATTATGGAGACGGAACAAAAGACACGTTAACAACCAACACACCAAAAAATAAAATCTATTCAACTGTAGGAACTTATACAGTTAGTTTAATTTTAGAAAGTAATACAGGATGCTTGAGTACAGCAGCAATTCAAACAATTACAATTCGTCCATTACCTGTTACAAATTTCCAAATACCTACAGCAGTTTGTTTACCAATAGGAGCGGCTCCATTTACAGATGGCACAACTATTCCAACAGGCACAGTAACAAAATGGCGATGGGATTTTGGAGATGGCGGAATTGATTCTATACAAAATCCAACACATAATTATGTAGCAACTGGCACTTATAATATTAGACTAACTACTACATCAAATTATGGCTGTACAAAAGATAGTATTCAAACACTAAGTAATATTTATGCGCAACCCAAAGCGGTATTTACCATTAGTGATTATGTTTGTTTGCGTGATAGTACATCTTACAGCGATGCTTCGGATGGATTGGGTTCTGCTATTGTAAAATGGAATTGGCGTTTTGGCGATGGCTATACCGATACATTGCCATCAGCCAAACATTTATACTTGAATCCTAGTGTTGATACAGTAAAATTATTTGTTGTATCCGATAAAGGTTGCATAAGTGATACAGCTGTTCATACTACCATTATTAATCAATTACCATTAGCAGGTTTTTCAACTACTGCAATTAATAATTATTGCGAAAATAAATCCATCACATTTATTGATACGGCAACAGATCGTTCTATTAGTACGGCTGTTTTAAATAGATGGTATTGGGATATGGGAAATGGCAATACCAAGACCCTCACCAATGGTGGAAAGAATACTAGTTTTAATGAGTTCTACAATAGTTATAATACCTACAATGTAAAGATGCTAGTTGAAAATAGCTTGGGCTGTAAGAGTGATACAGTAACTACATCTATAGCTATTCACGCACAACCACATGTAGGATTTGTTTTACCCGAAGTTTGTTTAGATGATGCACTGGCTGTGTTTACAGACACAACCACTATTGCAGATGGCAGTACCGCCGTTACCTGGAATTGGAATTACAATGCAGCAACACCTGCCGTAACACCGGCACCCATTTTAACAAGTTTAACAACGCAAAATGGTTCTGCTAAATACAAACTTGCTGCCAACTACAAAGTTTCTTATAAAGTAACCACATCCTTTGGTTGTGATTCAACTTTAACGCAAGCCTTTACTGTAAATGGTTCTA
>Ga0194047_10000487_pt1 | contig 26939 bp, 26 predicted proteins | sample JunL225m_MetaG_2_FD_160070 | JGI IMG/M metagenome (GOLD analysis project Ga0194047, IMG submission 160070) | Anoxic zone freshwater microbial communities from boreal shield lake in IISD Experimental Lakes Area, Ontario, Canada - Jun2016-L221-5m | ecosystem: Environmental > Aquatic > Freshwater... | reverse complement strand
TTTATCAAAAGAAAAAAGGTCTAGAGAATGTTGATTTAACTAAACAATTAAGCCCTTCTTTAGCGTCATTTTCAAATGTGTTGGAAAATGCAGTTTCGGTGTCATAGTTAAATGATTTGACACGGAGATGAATAACTTTCTTAGGGACTAATTCCCCAATGGGGGACTTAGTCCCTAAGAAATTTACTTTTGTGCTATAATTAAAATATCTAAAACTAAAACTAAAACTAAAAAATTATGAAATTCATTATTCCCCATGCAATCTTTATCATTCCCATTATTATTGGCATTCTCGTGCAATTAGTGAAATTTCTCATCTACAGTCTAAAACACGGCTGGGACATTCGCTATATTTTCACCCACGGGCATATGCCTAGCGCCCACACGGCGTTTGCAATTTCCATCATCACTTCGGTTGGATATTATGAGGGTATTAATGATGGTTCATTTGCGGTTGCTATTGCCTTGGCCTTTTTGATCATTGACGATGCCACCCGCCTGCGCATGCACCTCGGCGATCAAGGACGCTATCTCAACATGCTGGTTGAACAACTCAACATCGACACTGAAAAATACCCACGCCTGAAAGAACGCACCGGCCACCGCATCAGCGAAGTCATTGTCGGAGCCATTCTTGGGTTTTTGCTCACAATGCTTTTCATTTGGCTTTTTAGATAAAGCCTAACTAGTTGGCATCGCACTTAAAGGAAAAGATTGCCTCAGACTTGCGTTTCTTCCTATTATGGTATATGATAACGGGAAGAAACGTATATATTAAAATTTTGGCTTACATATGCAATTTTACGATTTTGAAGAAAAAATGAAAAACTATCCAATTTTTACCGCTTCAGAGGTAAAAAATATTTTCTTCAACCAAAAAAATATCCTAATTCAACTTGCCTTTTGGGTCAAAAAGGGCTACTTAGAAAGAATAAAAGAGGGCTTATATCTTCTTTCGCACGCAAAAAATGAAATCAACCCAATGCTGCTAGCAGGAAAAATTTACGAACCATCCTATTTAAGCCTGGAATTTGCCTTGAATTATTATGGGATTATCCCAGATATTCCTGGAACATACACCTGCGTAACTTCCCGCACTCCAAAATATTTCAAAAATGCTTTTGGAAATTTTTCTTATCAAAAAGTTAAACCTGAATTTTTCACAGGCTACGAATCACGCAGTGAAAAAGATATTTCTTTTAACATCGCCACCCCAGAAAAAGCTTTACTCGATTATCTTTATTTAAACAAGCACAAAATCATAAACGACTTCAACTATTGGAAAGAATTGAGAATTGACGAGGACTTCAAATTTGAAAAGAAAAAAATAGATTTTTATAAAAATATTCTTGAGGATAAAAAAGTTAACGAGCTAATTAAGGGAGTTTTAAAATATCAAAAAGATGCTAGATAAATTTTTTCTCGAAGATTATATTAAAAGAAATGGAATTCCAAACGTTCCGCGCCGAGTTTTGACTGAATATTTGCAGGCAGAAATTTTGGCAATTCTCTTTAATTCAAAATTTGGCCCCCATTTATCTTTTTTAGGTGGCACCTGTCTTCGCTTTGTGCATAAAATTGAAAGATTTTCTGAAGATTTAGATTTTGATTTAATCAAAAGTGATTTAGACTACACAGCCCTTGCCAAATTTCTCCAAAAAAAATTGACTGAACTAGGCTTTCCAACTGACACAAGCGTGAAAAAAACTGAAAATATTATTATTGTTAACGTGAAGTTTTCTCAAGTTATGAAGGAAATGGGCTTAAGTGAGCTGTCAGATCAGAAATTGAAAATTAAATTTGAAATTGATCCCGTTCCATATAAAAGCATTCTTTTTGAATCAAGACAAGTTTTTGCCTATGGAAAAAGTTTCAACATTATTTCCAATACCCTGGAAACTTTGTTTGCCCAAAAAATTGTTGCTATCATTTTTCGCCCTTATCAAAAAGGGCGGGATTTTTATGATTTGGTTTGGTTTTTAAGTCAAAAAAATCTTGAGCCAAACTATGCCATTTTCAAAGAAAAAAAGTTGCCCATCAGCAACCGCCTAGAACTGATTGAATTTCTAAAAACCCAAGCCCAAAAAAGTGACCTGCCTTTGGCTGTCAAGGACGTGGAAAGATTTTTGTTCTATCCCCAGCAAGCTCAATGGATTTTGAAACTGCCTCAGTATTTGGAAGGGTTTGGGAAATGAGATTATTTTTTATAGACAACTAGACCAATGTACGGACAATCTTCTTCATACTTATCCCAAAATTCAGCTCCTAATTCCTCTATTCCAGAATTAGCAACTTTTAGGCTTTCCCATTTAATATCTCCGAATCCTGATTTTTCAAGAGCCTTTTCAACTTCTTCTTGAGAAAAATCAGTATCAATGATGGACATATACACTTCACCCTTTTCATTATAAAAATCTATATCAATTCTACCATCAGCTCTTTTGCTAAATTTTCTGTTATTAACTATTTCTCCAAATCTTTTAAAGTCATGATTCAAGGTTAGAGCAACAAATTTACCCCCATTAGTTAATAATTCACTAGATTTATTAAATATCTCCTCCATTTGCTCTTGGTTTACTGCTGGGATGACCATTATAGCAGACACGATATCAAATTTTTTATCAGCAGGAATTTCGCAGTAATCTGCCACATAATCAATACCTTGCGGGTTTTCTTTTTCAGTACTTTTTGCTTTATCCAGTTCATTTTCAGAGGGTTCAAATCCTACAACTTCGCTAGCTCCAGCGCTTTTGATCATTTTTGTAAAAGTTCCATTGGCACATCCAATATCAAAAACACTTTTACCATCCAATTCTCCAAGCAAGCGAAGAGACTCTGGATATTGAACAAATCTTTTGTTTGGGTCGGTAATTGTAGCAAGTGCATATTCCAAGCTAATCTTGTCATATTGATGCAACAATGCATAAGCTTCTGCTTTTTTTCGCTCTTGATCTATGACTTCTTGTGCTTTTTCTGGTTCTTTTTCCTTATAACTCATGAACTCTTCGCGATCTGCGAGATTTTCAAAGTTGAATTCTTTCATAATTATTTTACTTAATTGATTATTTTACCTAAAAATACATTCTCAAGAACATCACTTTTTTCTATATCCCTTGCGTTTCCTTTTGCAACAATTTTTCCCTTATCTAAAACAAAGGCACTATGCGCAATTTCAAGGATAGACTTGATGTTATGTTCAACGATAATTATGGTTGTCTTCTCTAATTTATTTATTTCCTGAATCTTTTTGAAAAGCTCCTTTAATATTTTTGGTGCTAATCCCAATGATGGCTCATCCAGCAATAGCAGTCTCGGTTTCATTATTAACCCTCGAGCAATAGCGACTATTTGTTGTTCTCCGCCAGAAAGTTTTCCGGCCTTAATATTAGCCTTTCTTCTAAGAACCGGAAAGATTTCTTCCATTTCTTCAATTCTTGCCTTTACATTATTTTTGTTACCCTCAGCTATTCCACCCATTAAAAGATTTTCTTTTACAGTTAGGGATTCAAAAACTTTTTTCCCTTGAGCCACAAAAGAGACGCCCTTTTTTGCCATTTCATGTGATATTGGACTTATTTTCTCACCTTCAAATATTATACTTCCAGAATCACTTTTAACAATGCCGAAAATTGTCTTCAGAATTGTTGATTTTCCAGCACCATTTGGTCCCATTAGCGCAACAATCTCACCTCTGCCAATATCAAGATCAACCCCATCAAGAGCCTTTACGCCACCATAATGAACATGTATTTTTTTAAGTTGTAATAAAATATCACCCATAAGCTATTTACCTAAATAAACCTCTAGCACTTTCTTTTTATTCAATACCTCTTCGGGCTTCCCTTTTGAAAGTAATTTTCCATTATCCATAACAATAATCTCATCACACAGCTCTCTCATCAGTAACATATTATGCTCAACTAAAATTATAGTCTTCCCTTCTTCTTTTAATTTTTTTATTATTTTCATCACTGTTTTTATCATCTCAGGAAAAAGACCAGCAAAAGGCTCATCGAATAAATAGATTTTTGCATCAGTACTCAATGCCCTGGCAATTTCCAATAATTTTCCTTGACCATATGAAAGATTTATCACTAATTCATTTCTCTTATCCCAAAGATTAACTACCTTCAATAATTCTTCAGCCTTCATTAAATGATACTCACCATGTTTCTCAAAAATAGCATCCCAGACATTCTTTTCTGTGAGTATAACTAACACATTATCTAATACCGTCATTTGTTCAAATAGTCTTATTTCTTGGAAAGTTCTAGCTATTCCAAAAATAGAATTCTCATAAGCCTTCATTTTCTTCAATCTCAATGAGTCATCAACAATAATTGTTCCACCATCCAATGATTCGCAGCCACTTAGTATGTTTATTAGTGTGGTTTTACCAGAACCATTTGGCCCAACTATTCCAGTTATTTTCTCGGCCCTTATCTCCAATGACAAATTATCCAGAGCCAATACTCCATTGAAGTGTTTTCTAATTTTTTTTAGCTTCAAGATACTCATATTATTTCATTTCATATTCCCCAACCAAACCTTTTGGCCTATAAAGCATTAGGAAAATCAAAACTAAGCCATAGATTATTTGCCTAACTTGTGATGCTGTGTCATTCGGAAGTCCTAATATTCTGAGGTATTCTGGTAATAAAATAAGAAATAATGCTCCAAGAAGTGAACCTCTCAAACTAGATAAACCACCCAGAATTATAATCGTCAAAATGAAAACTGATTCAGTTATAGTAAAAATTGATGGATCTATGTATGTAATATAGGAAGCAAATAATGAGCCAGCAATAGCGGCCATCATTGCACTTATCACAAAAATAACTAGCTTGAAATTTAATACATTATAACCAAAAACCGCAAGAGCATTTTCATCATCTCTAATTGCCCTTAACGCCCTTCCAAATGATGATTGAACAATAAATCTCGAGACAAGAAATATAATAACAAAGAAAACAAGGGCCAATATAAGATATGCAAAATTAGAATGGATCTCTAACCCAAAAAATGATGGTTTTTTAATCCCTGGAATACCAATCACTCCACCAGTTATGTTGTCTAAATTTATAAAAAAACTACACACAATAACATTGAATCCGAGTGAAGCAAGTGCGTAATAATCATCTTTAAATTTACTTAACACAACACCAATAAACAAACTAGCCATACCCGCTAGACCCATGCCGACACCAGCAGAGACGAAAAAGTTGATATTGTATTTAGTTAAAAGTATGGCAGTGGCATAAGCACCTATACCAAAGAAAGCAGCATGGGCGAGAGAAAGTAACCCAGTATAACCCACGACCAAATTTAAACTAACCGCTAAGATAGCGTATATAAAAAATAGTATTCCTATGTGAATAAAGTATTCCATAATTATTTCTTACCAAACATTCCCTGTGGTCTGAATAATAAAAATAAAATTAAAACCGCAAAAGAAATGGCGTCCTTCCACTGCCCTGAAAAATTCCAAACTCCAAAATTTTCAATCAAGCCGAGCATGAAAGCTGCCAGCACTCCACCATATACATTACCGACACCACCAATAATCGAAGCGATAACACCCTTAAGAAGAAGGCTCATACCCATAGTTGGACTAATTCCAGTATCAAAACCAACAAAAATACCAGCAACACCAGCGATAGCAGAACCAATTACAAATACATAACTAATTACGCGATTGCTATTGATTCCGATATTTTTAGCTATTTCCTCGCTATCACTAATTGCAGAAATAGTTTTTCCCAGCATTGTTTTTTTTAAAACTAAAACAAGTAATCCCATAATGAGTAATGCTGACAAAAATAAAATCAATTGTGTTTGTGTAATTATCCCCGTTAGAAATATGTATTTTTTTGAAGAAGTTAGTGAATTTGATAATGTTTGAAACTCACTAGTAAAAATAAGCGAAATTATTGCTTGAATAACAATCAGGATGCCCAGTGAAGCAACCATGAAAATCATATGCGATGATTTTTTCTTTCTCAGAGGTGAAAATACAAGCTTATTTGATATGTATCCCAGAAAACCAGCACAAAGTATTCCCAATAAAACACTCAGATAAACATCAACTCCTAGTATTTTATTAAAATAAAATGTTGCATAGCCACCAGCTACAGCAATAGACCCGTGAGCAAAATTAAAAAACTTAGTTGCCCCATAAATCAAATTAAAACCAAGCGCAACCAGAGCATAAATTGCTCCAGCAATAAGACTATTGAAAATAATTTGAGTAAGCATATCCATTTCCTGAATTATATCACCTAATACTGAGATTATAAACAACATAAATCAAAAAACCCCGCTAGGGGTTTAATGATTTATTTCATACTTGAAACTACTTCACTAATTGAACTTGACCACCCTTTATTTCTGAAAGGACATAACCAACACCGCTTCTATCATTGGCTTGATCAAATGTTGTTGTTCCGCTTACACCTTGATAATTGACACTGCGCATATAGTCAGCAACTCCTTGCGGCGAATCTCCATTCGCCTTAATAGCATCAGCTATCATATAGGCTGTATCGTATGCAACTGCACATGCTGTTGTGTGAGCACAATCAGAACCATATTTTGCCTTATACTTATCAAGAAAACCTTGAAGTTTATCAGATTTAGAAACAAAGTTGCCACCTCTTGCACCTTCTAATAATGCTTGATGTTTTGCGATCAAATTTGGAGCACCAAGAATAATATCATTTACGAGCAATTTTGGTTTGAAATTAAGCTCTTCCATTTGAGTTAAAATAACCTCACTGCTTGCTTCTGTTTGAGGAGCAATAAATAACGCCTCTACATTTGCAGCTTTTAATTTTGTCAGTTGAGTTCTGATGTCAGTTGCTCCAGTAGCAAATGAATCCGCGACCACAGTAACACCAGAGTCTTTTAGATAATTCCGCAATCCAGTAGCTAGCCCTTTTCCAAAATCGGTTTCCTCATTGATAATACCAATTTTTTTAAGACCAAGACTCTTTATTTCCTGACCTGCTATTTCAGCTTGTTTGGTTTCTATAACCCAGTTTCTATACACGAAAGGAGAAGAAGATGAAATTTTTGTTGACGCTACTACGGTTGCCAAAAGAACTGAGCTATCATTTTTCAAGTTTGGAGCAATTGCAAGCACTGTTCCACTGCAAGATGATGATGTGAATATTTTTGATTGAGTCAATGACTGCTGATAAATAGAAAGTGCTTCCTTAGGATCACATTTATGATCTTGGTAAACTATTTCTAATTTCTTTCCATTAACACCACCCTTTGCGTTTATCTCATCCACTGCAAGCTGCGTTGATTTTTGTGAGGATTCTCCCCATGATGCAAGTCCGCCAGTCAAAGGATATAGAGCAACAATTTTAGTTGTTCCTGAAGATCTCTTCGAATTAAAAACAAAGCCAACAATACCCAGCACTACAACAATGCCCACAACAATGAGCCAAGTGTTTTTCTTCATTTGTTTAATGTTAAATTTATTAATTTTAAACCTCAAAAAATTGAAAAATTACCAATCAAATTACATTTAAATTATACAAGAAAATTTTAAAAAATACAAAAAAGAAAAATTCACCTTCATCATCGACAGTCAAGCCATTCATAGCAGTTTCAAATCTATTTTCAAAACCCTTTGGGCAGGTGCAAAGTAGCAAAACAAAAAAATGATTATACTAAAATCACACCCAAGGTTCCAGCCAAAAAAATCGTCACCATCTCACGACCGTGAAATTATGACGATTTTTGTTTTAACATAATTGCAAAAAATTTCCAACAAAAAAACAGGCGCAATGCCTGTTTTTGTATTTTGCCTGTCTGTCCAGTAGAAAGGTATTTTGTATTTTGTATTTTGTCTATTGAGTTTTGTCTATTGAATATTGTCTTTTGTTTATCGCATTTTCCCCAACTCCTCCTCAATTACCTGCTTGTCATTCCACGGAATCTTTTCGTCACCGACCACCATGGATTCAAGACTACCCATCCCGGTGATGCAAATGATGTCACCAGGCTTGGCAAGTGAAAGCGCCTTGGCAATCGCCTGTCTTCGGTCGACAATCCGCCAGCAATTTTCACCCTCAATTCTTTTTTCAGCCATAACTCCTGCAAATATCTCGTTTATTATCCGCTCCGGTTCTTCGTGATATGGTTCATCATTGGTCAAAATCACGACATCGGCATATTTTGAAACAACCTGCCCCATAATCGGTCTTTTTCCTCGGTCGCGGTCCCCGCAAGAACCGAAAATCGCAATGATTTTGGCGCCTTCTTTTTTCACTGAAAAAAGCAAAGAATAAAGTTTTTCCAACGCATTTGGCGTAAGGGCGAAATCAACCAGAATATTGACCCCTAAATCGTTGCCTACGGTCTCCATTCGCCCCGCCACGCCTTTTATTTCCGAAAGAGCTTCACTTGCTACTTGCAAATCAATCCCCTCACCTAGGGCTACACAAGTGGCTGCAAGGGCATTTTCAACATTAAACAAGCCAGGGATATTTAAGGTGAATTTTGAATTTTGAATTTTGAATTTTGAATAATTAATTCCAAGCTCAATTTTCTCCGCTTTTACAATTTCAAATTCCACATTTTCATAATGACTGATGACTGATGACTGATGACTTTTTGTTGAATAAGCAAACTTCTTATCAACATCGAATTCAAGAAATTCCGCTGGTCTCTCCATATCAGCATTAGCAACGATGACTGATGACTGATTACTGATGACTGATATTTTTTTTGCAACATTTTTAAAAAGAATTTTTTTTGCTTGGCGGTATTTTTCCATAGTCTTATGATAATCTAGATGCTCCCTGGTTACATTCGTAATAACTGCAACTTGAAAATCAATCCCCCAGACTCGATATTGATCCAGGGCATGCGAAGAAGTTTCTAAAACTAAATATTCGCATTCTGCATCAACCGCTTGGCGAATAAATTTCTGCAGGGCAAAAGAATTCTCCGTGGTATAATGCGACAAGTTTTTTTCTTCTTTTCCATCGATCACAAAATTAATCGTGGAAGCCACGGCAACTTTTTTCCCAGCTTTTTGCAGGATTTTGGCAATCATTTGAACCGTCGTCGTTTTCCCATCCGTGCCGGTCACGCCAATCACCCTGATTTTTCTTAAGGGCCCGCCTGCAATGCTATGCGTAGCATTGCGAGCAGGAAAACCATATCGAAAATTTGCCAAGATAGCTTGGGCAAGATGATAGAGGTTTTTAAGAGATTGGGGAAGAAGTTCTTTAATAAATCGCATAAATTTCTAATACCTAATTTCCGATGTCTAATTAATTTCTAATTCAAAAAAACCAAAAACATTTTAACATTTGACCTTAGGATTTTATTAGGAATTAGATATTAGTCATTAGACATTTAAAGCTCAAAAAATACCATGACTAATTAATTTCCAAATCTTATTTTCTAAACCCAACCATCAATTCTTTCGCTCTTTGCAACCCCCTATACACCCCATATTTCCTCGGATTAACAATGATATCATAACTTCCCGGAAATTCAACCGTCTTGGTGCTGGGCGAAAACCCCAATTTAAAAGTTGTTATTCCTTCCCACTTATTTTTGTTGTCTGTTGCTTGTTGTCTATTGGATATTGTTTTCACACCCCCGAAATCATATTTTTCAAACCCCAACTTTTTAGCATCTAAAATTGCTTGCCATTGAAGCAGAAACGGCGCCATGACATTGCGATGTTCATTGCCAGATGCACCATGCAAATATGTTGCCGTTTTTCCAAAAAACAAAACGAGGTTGGCAGCAATAATTTTTCCTTCAAACTGCGCGACATAAATTCGCAGCATTTCGCTCGGCAAAGTTTCAATCATTTTGCGATAATAATTTTCCGGATGCGCCGTGATTCCATGTCGCTGTGCCATCTCCTTCGTCAAGTTCAAAAACGCCTCCAGGTTGATATTTTGTGTCTTGCCTGCCTGTCCGGTAGGTAGGTATTTTGTATCTCGATTGGTTTGATTATTTGAAATTTGTTCATTGAAATTTGCTTGGTTATTGTTTCTTGTTTCTTGTTTCTTGTCCTCCCTATTCCATGTTTCATAAACCGCTACTCCTTTTTTCTCCGCAAGTCTTATGTTATAACGGGTTTTCGGTTTCATCTCGCTCAATAAAATTTCAGTGTCCTTCGTGATATCCAGCACAAAAATTTGCTTTGGCTGCATATCATGTGGGGCCCTGACAATTTTCAATTGATTTCCATCTGTTTCTGCGATATTTCTAATTATTTCTAATATTTCTGCCTTTTCCGGCTCAATTCTAATCCAACCAACATTTTCCTTCTGCGCTAACGCAATCAACTTCCGCAGTCCATTTTTCATTTCTTCCTTGGAAATTGAATTTTGATTCTCCTCGGAATTTGGAATTTGAGATTTGAGATTTTTTTTTGCCTCAGCAAAAAACATTGGCCCTCTTGGACAATAAAAATATTTTCCCACGATTGGCAAGCTATGCTCAACAATGCTTGCTGAAAAACCAGCACTTTCAATGAAAAAGGTTTTTCTGCCAACACTTTCTTGGAACTTGCGCCATTGCTCAAATTGCAAAAATTCCAGATTTTTAACTTCATTTTTCATAATTGCAGTATATCAGGAAAATCAGGAAAACAAAAAGAGCCCTTAACACTAAGAACTTTTACAAAAATTATGAGAATAAAAGCAACTATTTGAAAATTCCAAAACCAAGCTTAGCCACGGCCATTATGGTACTTTCAAAAATTTAACCACTTTAAAATCTCTACTTTTTAATACAGCGCACTTGATAGCCATTGGCTCGACCACTATCAGTTATGGTGCTTGCGCTTGCTAGGTCAAAAGTCAAATTAAAAGCCTTTCTGCCACTAATATCACTCATCCAGTACAGGCCTTTACTGCCTAAATTATTCACAACACCAGCGCTAGCATCTCGACCACCGTCCATTGTGAGGTTTAATTTTGAACTAGCTGCGGTGGCAGAGTCAATAATATTTGCAGAAGTTAACAAGGCTGCCCAATCAGCTTGGGTTGGCAGGCGAAAGCCAGTTGGACATGGGTTGTTTGGACCACCTAACCCTTGCCAGAAAAGATCATCGCTATTTGGATCAAACCAATCATATGGAGCAGATCCACTTGTATAAAAATTTGCACCTGAACTTGGTGGATCAATTGTAGTTGGTCCAGCAGTTATGCCACTTCCTGAGAGTTGATGTCCATCGGTACTTCTGCCCCATTGATAATACCCACCAGGACTTCCAGGTGCTGGAGCTCCAAGATTTTTATTAAGCCAGCATTGTTTTTTATCGGGACTAAAGACAGTTAGGTATATTGTTGTTGCATCGTTTCCATAACCGACAATAGAAGCAGATTCACAGGGAGTGCCCACATTAACGCTAACAGCTCTGGCCGTATTGTGAAATTTACCTGTCGCCTTGACCACTCCCACTACAGAGGTTGCGTCAGCACAACTAGCCCTCTCAGTTTCAGTTTTCCAAAAAGAAATTTCAAACGAACTACCCTGCCCCAAAACATTATCTATGTTGTTTATGTTGCTGCCAGGATCGCTACTTCCTAACTCAACACAAGGACCATATGTAATAAATTCAGGAACTTCTTGAATTTTAATTTTCGCATTCACAAGATTTGCACGATTTATTGCTTCAATTGCCCATTGAGTTCCTCCGTCCGCAACTTGATAGGCTTGCACAGAAAACTGAGTTGAGCTAGCATTTTTTTTCTGAATCACTTCTACTGAGGCTATCCCAACTGCAATTGTCAACATCATCGAAAGAATAATCAATGAAAAGGCTAGGATTGATCCTTTTTTATTTTTTTTTATGCTTTTTTCGATTGACATTTTGTTTTTATTTCTTATTAAGATAATACTATTGGTAGTTTATAGCCAAGCTCTGATAAATAACATTATTAAAATCATACCATGAAAATATTGGTTTGAAAAATTTACTTTCTCCCCAAATTTTTTAGGGCCAACTTAACTCTCTGTCCAACATCTTGTATTTCCGGAGAAATTTCTTTCAAAGTCTCACGGGCCTGAGAAGCAGAATAACCCATTGTCACCAAAGCCTCCAGGGCATCACTGTCTGAAACTATCTGAGCTTTTTCATGCATCGGAATGTCGGATATCTTATTTTTAAGCTCCAAAATAACTCTTTGCGCAATTTTCTTGCCAACTCCGGAAACTCTCGTCAAAATAGCTGGGTCTTCATTTAAAACTGCCGTACGAACTGTTCTAGGATCAGCAATTGCAAGAATTCCAAGTGCTGCTTTTGGACCAATTCCAGAAATTGAAATCAAAAGCTCGAACATTTCAAGTTCGTCAAACTCCACAAAGCCGTACAGCGCCAAGATATCCTCTCTAACATAGGTATGAATATATACTTCAATATTGGTTTTTCCAGCAATCATCCCGAGAGTATGCGTTGTCATGAAAACCTTATACCCCACTCCATTAACATCAATAACCACATATGAATCACGAATAAAATCGATTGTCCCTGTAAGTTTTGCTATCATATATATTCATAGAACATGAAACATTGAATATGGAACATGAACTTGCAAAAAAATTATCTTAACAAAAAACACTAATTCCTTGTTTTACATTTACGGGCTCACTGAAACAGTTTTTGAGTCGCTGGCCTGATTTCCTTGTTTGTCAGTAACAATTGCCTTAACTTCGATTGACGTGGTTCCCACAGCTGGAGCATAGGAAATTTGATAAGGATCTGAGCTAGAAGATCCGGCATCATTACCATTTACTGAAAAAGAAACCTTACTTACCTCATATGGCGCATTAACACTGGCGCTAATGGTCATACCACCGGAGATACCACCGGAAGCTGAAACAGAAATTTTTGGTTGATTGGCAGCTGAAAAATCTGATTTTTTGCAATCATCTGTTGGTGGCGGATTATTTTTACTACTTTTTCCCTCACCCTTTAGCCAATCTTTTAAACCCTTTTCCCAATTGCTATATTGTGGGTCGTTTTTTGGGTCCTTTGGAGCATCGCCCCTTGGATCATCCTTATTGACATAGTAAAGAATATCGTGAATGTCAGCAAAATCCTTTTTTTCAACATCATTTGATGGACAAGCATCGGTTGCCAAGCAATAATCATTTTTGCTGCCTGGAATTTTGCAAACTTTCAAATTATCTTGCTTATTAACCTCTCCATTGAGAATCGGTTTTCCAGCATCTTCTTTTTCATATTTTGGAAATTGTTCAATTGGAGTGTTGGTCAAGGCTTGATTCATGAAAGCTCTCCAAATCGGCGCTGCTACTACAATACCATCTGCTCCAGTTTTCATGGACGTATTATCGTTATTCCCAACCCAAACTCCAGCAACAAGCGACGGAGTAAAGCCCATTGCCCAGCCATCCTTAAACTCATTAGTCGTACCGGTTTTTGCAGCCACGGGACGATCAGTAAATTTGAAAGGATTATTGTCACCAAACACTGGGGCACGATAATCATTTGTTGACATAATATGGTCAAGCATCGCAACATATTTTTCCTCAACTACCCGCTGGCCCTCATCTTGCTTATATTCTTCCATTAATGTGCCGTCCTTATCTTGAATTTTCAAAATTGCAGTTTCATTATGATGAATTCCGCCAGTTGCCAATCCGCCATAAGCATCAACATGGTCAAGCAAGGTCACTTCACCCCCTCCCAAAACTAACGATAATCCATAACGTTCAGGCTGATTAAGACCCTTAATACCAAGACTTTTTGCTAAGTTAATTGAGCTAGCAACCCCCGCCAGATAAAGAGTCTTAACCGCTGGAACATTGAGCGACATCGCCAAAGCATTTTTCATTTGCAGAGGTCCATGGAATTTCCCATCATAATTTTGTGGCGTATATTCTTTTCCTGAAGCATCGGCTCCGAAATTCGTTGGCACATCATAAAGCAACGTTTCCGGAGTATATCCTTTCGTGAAGGCAGTTAAATATACATATGGCTTAAAAGATGACCCTGGCTGACGATTGCGAATACTAGTGTTGTCCTGCGGTTCAAATTTACAGGTTTTTCCAGATATACATCCCTGGGGTTCTGACTTTCCAAAATAATTTTTACTGCCAACCATTGCCAAAATTTGTCCGGTTTTTGGATCCATCGCAACCAGTGCGGCATTGTTAGCATTTTGAGCGATGTTTTTTGCAGCTCCCTCGGTGATTGCTTTTTCGGCAGCTTGTTGCTTGTCCCAATCAAGCGTCGTATAGACTCTCAATCCCCCCTGTTCTACTGCTTGTTCGCCATATTTTTGATTCAAATAATCTTTCACAAACATCACGAAGTGTGGAGCTGAAATATTATCCTGCTTTGGACTTATAGCCAAAAGTACATCTTCCTTTTTTGCTTCGTCTGCTTGATCCTGAGTTATATATCCCTGATTGACCATTTTTTGCAAGGCTGACTTTTGCCTGGCAATCAAATCTGTCTTATGTGAACCAAAAGGAGAATAGTATGTTGGGGCGTTCGGAAGTGCAGCCAACAGAGCGGCCTGCGCTAGTGTCAAATCCTTGGAAGATTTACCAAAAAAAGTTTGGGATGCTGCCTCAATCCCATAGGCACTTGATCCATAGGGAATCTGATTGAGATACATTCCAAGAATATCATCTTTTGAATACTTCTGTTCAAGCTCTATAGTTAAAATCAGCTCCTTAATTTTTCGCGTAACTGTTTTTTCATTTGTTAAAAAAGAATTCTTAATAAATTGCTGAGTAATTGTTGATCCGCCTTGAGCTGCCCCTCGCTTGAGGATATCATTGTAGGCTGAACGCAGAATTGACTTATAGTCCAGGCCGTGATGAGTGTAAAAGGTTTGATCCTCCAAAGCAATGGCGGCATATTTAACGTTATCTGGAATTTGATTGAAAGGAACAATTGTTCTTTTTTCTTCACCATGAACATCATACAGAAGATGCTGTCCACTGCGATCATAGATTTTTGTCGATTGAATAACCAATTTTGCATCCACAGCAGTTGCGCTTGGTAAATCTTTTGCAAAATAAAGAAAAACGCCCACCACAAAAAGAATTCCGACCACAAAAAGTCCAAACACAATTTTACCAGCCAGTTTCCATTTATCCTTGGCCGACATGCCTTTAATTTTTCTGAAATTTTGCGAAATAAAAATTGGTTTCATGCTCTCTATTATATAACAAATTTGATTTAAATAACACTCTCCCTCACTTAGCTTTTCACTAACTTACACTCTTAAAAAGAGTATTCTCGTTAAATATTTAAAAAAATGCGAAATTATCCTTTTGCTAAGCCTCTTTTTTCACTCTTTGTTTTTTTGAAGTGAAAAGCCATTAGTGCCAACACGTTTCGATGTTCGCTCGTTCTGAAAGTGGCTTCGTTTTTGATTTTTCCTTTTTCAATAAAATAATTACCCTTGCTATCAAAGGAAGCTTTCAACTCTCCTAAAATCTTCTCTTTCAAAAAACTAGCATGCTCGCACAGCTGAGCGCAAACCAAAAATTCAACTTTACTGTCCAGGGAAATCTTTTCATAATTTTCCTTAATGATTTCCTCCAACTTAACAAGCATTTTTTCATAAACCTCTCGGTGTCTTTCTATGGGCCTGGCATAGAAAGCGGACTCACCGATAATACAATGCGTCAAAAGATAAACCCGCAAAACAGCAACGTCCTTTTCTTGATAAAACTTGTTATCCTCAGCTATTTCCAGAAAAAAGTTTGGATCTAAAATACTTTCTTGTCCGCCCAGAAAAAAATCCAGCGCATAGAAATAATTTACGGCAGCTGTTGAAAGAACTGCAATGGCTTCCCTATCACGCAAAAGACTTTTGCCCAAAGCAAGAAATTCCTCCATGGTAACATACTTCTTGATTGTCGTGCGAAGATCCAAGCCATAAATAGTCTTGCAAACAATATTTTTGAAAAGTAGCTTGTTATACTTTTTCAAAAGAGGATATTTTGCAAAGAATTTTTCCCTTTCCTTTTTGAATAAAAAATCCTTACCATTACTATTTTCCGCCAGCAGGCTTTTTATTTTTTCGGCATGTTCGGACTTAGCCTGGCCGATGTACTCAGCTTTAAGTTCCGCCAACTTTTGCTTGGAAAATTCATCACCCGACCAAAGAAAAAGCCGCGAAGCGAAATGAAAGCGTCGCTCCTCCAACTTATCAAAGTTAGTTTTATAATTTTCTGCTACTCTTGCAAAAATATCATTTTTTTGAATTTCCAAGGATATCCTCATAGAGTTTTAAATATTTTTTAGCCATAACCATACTATCAAAATTTTCCTGAGCATATTTCCTGCAAGCTTTTCTGTCGAAAAGATTCGTATTTTTCACAGCTTCAACCAATTGATCAAAATCATCGGAAAGAAATGCAACTTTTTTATTATTCAAAAGCTCCGGCAATGGTCCTATTGTTGTGCCAATGATTGGCGTTCCGCACGCTAGCGCTTCAGCCACCACCATCGGACAAACTTCCGGTCTTCTAATTGGAAAAAGGAAAGCTGAGGCGTTTCTTAAATATTCATAAATTTCACTATGTGAAACTTCACCTTTATATACAATATTTTTATCATCCAAGAAAGGTTTTATCTTCTCATTAAAAAAATCTTTTCTTTCTTGCGTATTTCCAATCCTGCCAAAAATCAGAAGTTTTTGTTTGGCTTCCACTGCAATTTTTATAGCAGTGTCAATTCCCTTCTGGTCAGTTAATCTTCCGACAAAAATCAGATAACGACCTTTTTCAAAAGAAAACTGAATTTTTTCCATGGGCACACCGTTATAAATCACAGCAGAAACAGCTAATCTCCCTCGTTGCGATTGACTAAGCGCAACTGTATGTAACTCACTTTTTTCTATCACCCCAAAAACCTCTTCTGAAACTCTGTTGTGAAATGAAATAACGCAAGGGATTTTTGCTTTTTCACAAACGCCCAATGCATATCGCTGCGAATGAAGATGAATTATATCGAATTCTTTCTGAAAAGCTAAGACTTTTTCCTGACTTGAAATTTTAAGTTGCCTAAATTCTTTTGAACTCAAAGCTTGGAGATTTTTCATGTTCCAGATGCTTTTTTCAAGTGAAACAACGTGCCTGGCCTGTGTTTTCCAATCAGCTGGAGCAAATAAAGTGACCTTCACACCCAAAGTCAGAAGAGCATCGGTCAAGTTTTGCGTCACAATTTCCGGTCCACCAGTGTCACCAAAGGGCGGAGCAACCATCGCAATCCTCATTTTTCCGTTTATCATTTTAATAAGTTTTTTATGAAATCAAAATTAGCTTGTTTTGTTTTTTCATCCCCCAACAACGTAACAAGATCGATGCCAGGAGTCGTGTTCATCTCGATAAAATAAGGTCTTCCAGAATTATCAAAAATAAAATCTAAAGAATACTGCGCGCCAGGAAAAATAGAAATTTTTTGATTAAGCTCTTTTGCTATTTTCATTAAACTATTCGGAATCATTTCATTAGGAATCATTTTTCCATTTGCTCCTTGGTGCAAATTAGTAAACAAAGACCCTTTGGCGGCAACTCTTGAAAGTGCATAAGCCAATTCACCTCCCTGGTAAACTAAACGCAAATCTGAAACCTCATCATTTTCAGAAATCCCTGGCAAGCCTTTTTCACTCAAAATAAATTCCTGAACTAAAACCGGATAATCAAATTCTTTTTTCAAGGCATCTCTTTTTTCTCCAATAAAAATGCCGGAACCACCACAACCATACAAAGGTTTAATCACAATTTTTTCACTTGGACTTTTTTTTATCGCCTGGCTTAATTCCATTTCATTATTCGCAACTTGTGAAAAGGGCATAAATTCTCCAAACATGACGTACTGGGACAATTTATTGTTAAAAACTGCTCGAAAAAGCGGAGAATTAAACAGTAAAGTTTTTTGAGTTATTTTTAACTTAAAATCCAGTAAAGCATAATCATACTTACTCAAAACTTTATCATAGATCAAATCCACTGGAACTTCAGTTTTAATTTTTTGCCAAACGCCATCACGGAACGTCCAGGCTTTTGTAAAAACATTTTTTTCTATATCATACCATTTAATACTTGCTCGATATAAACTAATATTTTCTTTTTCGGCTCGCATCATCCAATCTTGAATAGCCATTCTGGTTCCCTCATTTGTGATTGGAATTTCTTTTTTCCAGTCATCTCCAACATACATTATAACAATATTTTTCATAAAGTTTATTCTCTGATAAAGTATCACTTTGCCAATTCCGACACAACGACAAAAAAATCAACAATTTTTTCTACTTATTTACGTCAATCAAAAACTTTTTCAAATTTCTTTTACCGACAATGATTGGATATTTCAAATGAGCCCGATTAATCAAAGTGACTTTCGTTGGAATCACCACGCCATCCATCACTACAGTGATTTTAATAGTTGGACGATACGTTGAGCCGCTAGCAGAATTAATCACCACTGTGCTTTCAAGGTGAGGAATGTGCTTATAAATATCCCAACGCTCTTTTTTGCTCAGATGTTTGATGTCTTGATAGGTCGCTTCGATTTTTTGAAATTCCGCCACCGTGTCTTCAAAGCCAAGTTGCTCAGCCAAATCAGTGTCAATCGAAGTAAAACCAGCTCCCGTGTCAACTTTGGCTTCAATTTCAACCGTTTTTTCACTTCTACCAATCAATTTTACTTTCTCAATCGTGCCAATCACTTTGCGCCCAGAAATTTCCTCCACTTCTTCCTCAACTTCTCCTCCAAACAAATCTCTTCCCACCCGCACTCCCCGCGCCGCAGTTTTTATTTTCAAACCCTTGATTCTCTCTAATCTTTCTCGCAGCCCAGCCAAATTGGCAACTTGAATCCCAAGTCCAGGACGAGCATTGATTTCCAAAAACACCGGACCCCGTTCCCTATCGATTGCTACATCGGCGCCTAAAAATCCCATCCCAGAAATTTCTTGGGCTTTGACTGCTAAAAGCAAAATTTCTTTCCAATATGGGATTCGAATACCCGAAAGCAACATCCTAGTGCCTGGCACATAGTCGATAATTTTTCCTTCGCCCAAAACTGCGGTCGTGGTGACGCCAGAAATCAAGTCAATGCCAACCCCGATTCCACCTTGTTGCAAATTAGCTTTACCGCCAGATTCCTTAGTCGGAAGACGAAGCATCGCCATTACCGGAATACGATTAAACACAATTACGCGAATGTCTGGAATACCTTTATAAGCGTAAGGTTTGAATAATTTTAGCAAAGTCAAACGCTCTTCAAAAAATGCAATGTCCGGCATATTAGAAAGCGAAAAGGCGCCGTCCAAAATATTCAAAATATGACTTTTCAAATCACTAACAGTGACTTTTGAGCCATCCGATTTGATCCAAACCGGCTCAGGAATTTCTTGCTCATCAGCTTGAAGAATTTTTTTCGAAACCTTTTTCCGACCATAAACAACCAAGATTCCGCCCCCGCCAAAGCCCCGATTAGGCTTAAGCGCAAAAGTGGCTGGCAAACTTGCCCAATCGAAATTTTCCAACTCTTCCACTGATTTTATTTTAGCCAAAAGTTTCGGCACTGGAATTCCACCTTTACGCAAAGCGCGCTTGCTTAAAAGCTTGTCATCCGCAAGCTTTTTGGATTTCTTCTTGTTGTACGGACGAATATAATTCAGATTCCTAGCATTGAGTCCCAACAATTTTCGTGCATTTTTGAATTGTTCAAACATAATTAAATTTCCCACTAATTTACTAATCCTCTACTAATATACGAATTTGAATTTTATTAGTATATTCGTACAAGATTAGTATTTTAGTGGGGATTTATTTTCTATCTATATTTCAAATATCTTTTAACCGTAAATCCCTTTTGTATATTTGTACTTTTGTAAAAAATTTGTATTTTCGTAGGTTTTATTTGAGGTTCTTGAGCACATCCTTAAACCTCACATATTCCGTCAAACGCAGACCAGCCCATTTGCCCAGAAAAATGTTGATCGGAATCGTAATTAAAATCATCCATGGAAAAGCCACAATACCTCTGATTAAAAGCGGCCAACTGGCCAAATAATATCCCGCCAAAGAAATCACCAAAGTTTCAACAGCCAAAATGATCGCTGCTCGATTGCCCTTTTCGATTTGAGCCACCACAAATTTTTCCACAATCGTGATCATGATCAAAATTGGAAAGATCGAAACTCCCGCCAAACCAGTGCGTTGCAAAGATCCCCCCAGGCTTAGCAGAATTAGAATTGAAAAAGCAATCACACTCAGTGTGATGGCCACGCGTGGCAGATAAAGGATGCGCAAACCTTTAAGCGCAAAGCGCATCAACATTCCAACCAAAATCACACTGACAAAAATCACGACGCCATAGCGAAGCTGCGGCACTGCCAAAAAAGCAAAGGTCACAATCGCCGGCGTGTAGATACCGAAAGCCTTAATTCCGACCACCTGACGAAAAAAAGCAATCAGCGTCACCACCACTGGCAACATCAAAAGCAGCACCACTGTGTCCAACGGCACACCCTGATGCATAAAAAAACTAATAAGAGGACTAATGTTGTTCATAAATATAAGTTAAATAAAGGATTATATCTTATGTAAATAATGATTCAGGTGGATTCTTAATAACTTTAATTTTAAATCTGAAATTTTAAATTTGAAATCAATGCCTAAATTTTAAAATTTAAAAAATTAAGACATTTTAAATTCAATTCAAATTTTAAATTAAAAATTTCAAATTACTATTCTAAAATAAATGCGTAAAACAAAATACCATTAGTAATTTCTCTTCACCGCCGTCATTTTGCGACTATTCAAATGACAAAGCGCAATCGCAATAGCGTCGGCCGTGTCATCGGGTTTCGGAATACTTTTCAGATTCAGAATTTTTTGCGTCATGATTTGAATTTGCTTTTTTTCTGCTCTCCCATATCCAGTAATTGCCTGCTTGACCTGTAGCGGTGTATATTCAAAAATGCTAACACAAAATCGCTCTAGTGTCAAGAGTATTGAACCTCTCGCCTGGCTTACCTTCATCACTGTCTTAAGATTCTTAAAAAAGAACAAGTCTTCCACCGCTGCCTCATGGGGCTGGAATTTCTTAATGATTTCTTCTAAATCTCGCACCACCTCCAAAAGTCGCTCCCCCGTGCTGTTTTTTGGCGAAGTTGTAATGTGTCCAAAGGCCACCGGTTTGACGCAGCCCCTACATTCTTCCAAAACTGCCCAGCCAACAATAGCAGTGCCAGGATCCACCCCTAAAACCCTAAGGGTTTCAGGGGAATTTTTAATTTTTAATTTTAAATTTTTAATAAATTTTTAATGACTAAATTTTTAATATTTCAAACATTTGAGAATTAGGATTTGATTTCAAATTTAAAATTTTAAATTTCAAATTAGTCTTCGATAATCAAAGATTATCAAAAACTTCCTGTACGTCTTCGTGCTCATCCAATTTTTCCAAAAGTTTTTCGTATTCAACTTTTGAGTCTTCATCCAGCTCCACTTTTTGCATTGGCACATACACCAATTCAGCACCTTCGATTTTGAGGCCCGCTTTTTCAAGGTTTTCTTTCACGGTTTTGAGGTCTTCAACTTTCGTATAGACCACGAAAATTTCTTCTTCGCCAATCATATCATCCGCACCTGCTTCAATCGCCAGCATTTCAAGTTCATTAGCGCTTTTCTCGCCAACCGCAACAGCAACGCTTCCCACCAATTTAAACATAAATTTCACACCGCCCTCTGAGGCGGGCTTTCCACCAGCTTTCGTGAGGATACTGCGAATTTCACTGCCAGTTCGGTTTCGATTGTCTGTGGCTGTTTTGATGAGCATCGCCACGTTACCAGGACCATAGCCCTCATAGATAATTTCTTCGATTTCAGCGCCGTCTTTCAGTTCACCCGTGCCTTTTTTAATTGCTCGCTCTATTGTCTCTTTCGGCATATTCATATACCGCGCACTATCAATAGCCATTTGCAATTTGAAGTTCATCTCTGGCTTGCCACCGCCTTCCTTGGCTGCAATCGTGATCAATCGCCCATGCCTGGTGAAAACTTTCGCCCTCTTGGCGTCATTAACGCCTTTTCGCTGTTTAATCCCCGCCCAATGTGAATGTCCGCTCATATATTTAGCTTCTTAGGCATTAGCTTTTTAGCTTCTTAGCTTAAAACCAATTCAAGAATTTTCTTTATAACTTTATAACTTTAAAACTTTATTACTTTATAACTTTAAAAACTTTATTACTTTAAAAACTTTACAACTTTTTCACCCCGTAAAACTCGCTTCTCTCGTCACGGGGCACGCTTTATAACTCTCTAACCCTCCCCGTCATTGCGAGCATGTAATCATGCTTGGCAATCCAGGGCTTTGCCGAACAACTCATTTTCCACTCCGCCCAATGTGAATGTCCGCTCATATATGTATGATGTATTAAGTATGATGTATTAATGAAAAATGCCAAATAACCTTTTAACTTTATGACTTTCGACTTTATGACCTTCTAACCTAATTCCATCCTACCACCCCAAACTGCTGATTTCAAGCTTTAACACGTCCTTAAAAAGATTGACTTTAAGATATTCTGGACTTAAAACCAAGGTTTTTATCACTTCCTCTACCGCATAAATCTTACCCTGCCGGCTTTTACAGTGTGCGCAGAAATCTAGAGCCGCCAAAATTTCAACTTTGGAGATAACATCGGATTGCCTGTATTGCAAAAGGTTGTTTATATTGGCAGTATTCAGCTCGTCTTATAAATTTTTGATTTGTTCCTCGCTCATATTAGAGCTCAAGATTTTTTATATAGGGCATGAAAAGCGTGATCATCTTCGTATCATCTGCATTAAATAAGAACGGCTCCACATCCTTTGCCATTTCTTTGAAATTAACCTTATCCAGGGTCAATAACTTCATCTGCAACTGTTGTCCGTTTTTGACATCCAATTTCAACTGCAGATAATCGTAATTCGGCTGCGCCTTAGAAAAAAGAAATACTGTATCGAAAAAATCCCTTCCCTTCAACGCCTTGCGGTTGAAAATCGCGAAGATCTTCTGCGCCAAAATTATATCCAACGGCGTGACACTGATTTCTGTAAAAACATCGAACTTGTTCAAAATCACTCTGTCAGGCTCATATTCAAATCCATGCGGAGCAGTGTCTAGCTGAATCAGAATCTTTTCCTCTTCATATCCAGAAAGCCCGCTGTCAAAAAGAAGCTTTGGAATTCTCACGTAGCAACGATATGCTCCCTTATATACGTTCCTAACTTCCACATCGTAGCCCTCCAATTCCAATTGCTTTTTCACTAGTAAAGATATCTCACTGAATTCTTTTTCTTCCAAGCCAAAGTTGTCGAAATCCAGATCCTCGGAAAACCTCGTGTTATTGTGCACGATTCGCAGTGCTGTGCCTCCCAAAAATGAAAGCTTGCTGGCGTACTTCGAGTTGAAAATGATTTGCAGAATTTTGTATTGCAAATACTCCCGCAAAATATTGCGCTTGAACTCTTTGAGCTTTTCCGGATAATACTTTTCGATTTCCTGTAGACTAAGCATGGGTAATATATTTGATGAAATTATTAATTCTCTTTTCGAGTGCCTTATTATTAAACAATGTCAGATATTGTCTCAGCTTTTCAACATCAACCTTTTCTTGAAATGTCTCCTGATTGATTCTCAATTCTTCGAATTCACCTTCTGTCTTAAGCTTTGAATTGATGTAGAAATAATCCAGAATCACCTTTTCAATTTCAGCCATCTTAAAATTATGGTTTTGATATTGAATCAGCTGATAACCAAACATGAGCTCAGGCTTAATTTGACGATAACTAAACTGACCGATCGAAGAAGCTGTCTTATAGCTTTTTCTTGAAGTGACTGAAGTTATCGAATAAACGCTTTCTGGAATAAGCCCGTGATATGATAAAGCCATCTCAAGAGAAATATAAGACGGATCAAAAATCTTATTAGCTATGATGAACAGAACCGATTCATTGATTTTGAGATCGGAAAAAATATAATAACCCTTGGCTATTTTCTTTATATAGCCCTTCCTCTGCCACTCGCTTAATCGCTGATTGTGAAAGTCGGAATCAACCTTCAAAATGTCACTAGCGGAGATAACCAGAAAGCCCTTTAAATTGTCCTTTGTTTCCAAATATTGCATATTTTTTCCATATTATTCCTAAAAAGCGGAACTATATGGATAATATTATCATAAATACCCATATTGTCAAGTCTAAGTTATCCACCGTGGAAAGCCTAATTTTTGAGATATTTGTCTATGTTTGCCTGGTGTTCTTCAATAGTTTTCGCACAATGAATCTGTCTGCCGTTGTTATGGAGATAAAACAGGCAGTCTGTCTCTGCTGGATGCAGAGCAGCCTCAATCGCTTCAAGCCCTGGGTTATCAATAGGGTAAGGTGGCAACCCTTTGTTTTGTATGTGTTATAACGAGAATCGATATTTCTGATGTCATCATCCTTTATAGGTGCCCACCATCCCGTATCTGTTTTACCTCTGGCATATTGCACTGTTGCGTCTATTCCCAGATTCATACACGCTTTTCAAAAAATCGCCTTGCAGCACTTATGCAAAGCGGTTTTCTTTTTATCTTTTGCAGTTGCATAGTAAATTTATATTTTCAACCCTGAATATTCCTTCGAGGTTTCCAAAGTAGCCTACATTAAGCCATATTTTCACATATATTTTCAAATTCTTAACTTTTCATTTCATCACATATATAATGTATGCATGATGAAATGTTAACAAATTATCATACATACTATCTTCAATGCTAGTCGCCTTATTCTTTTTGTTTTTCGTATTTCTTAAAAAGTCCTTATGTGGCTCCCATGGATATCTTACCCACATAAAAAGCCCCAATAGAAACTATCAGGGCTTTGTCCTCTTTACCATATGTAGTTGTATAGTAAAAATATGATTATTTTAGAGTTTCTGCATATTTTTCTCCGCTCCAAGAAAAAATCTTATTAATTTCATTTGTTTGCACGACCACTTCTTTCTTTTCTGTCCCTAAATTATCTTGGCAAATAACGTCGGAAACACCACTTAGCACAACTTCAGCAACACCATCTTTATTTATATCCACATATTCGCTTTTCAATTTTCCATCTCTGAAAACCTCATCGCACTGCCAATATCCATATTCCTTATAATTATCGGGCGAAGTGCTAAGTTCATTTTTAGAATCAACTGCCCGCGTCTCCAAAAGTAGTTCTGCCCGATTGCCGGTAATTTTATATAAATACAGCGATCCATTTCCAACATGCGTTTTGCCATATATTTCTAAAATAGGATCTGCAAAACCTTTCAGATATATGAATTTTGCACTTAAAATATACTGCTGTTTTATTGGGTTGTCTATCGCCAACCATTTAATACTATTATCATTTTCTAGCTTGCCTATTTTCAAATTTTCCCACCAATCTTTTTCCCATTCCAAAATAGCAAAAAATAATTTTGGATCGCTTTCTGAAAAAACAAGCTCGATATTATTTAGCTCGACCGAATTAGCTGTATTCTCATTTAATATTTTATTTTTAATAAAACTGCTTTGATCTACTATTTTTTCAGGATTATTCAAAAAACTATGCAAGCCAAAAATAAGTGGAGCAATAAAAATAAACGACCACAATTTTATACTTTTTTTAGGGTCTATCTTATCCATACCAACTTTACTAATCCAAGATTAATGTAATTAGTAGTGTTTAACCAGTCAACTGCCAGAACGATTTAACGCTTTATAATAAAATTAAACCTTAAATTTTCAACCCTGAGTATTCCTTCAAAGTTTCCAGCGTGGCCTTAACGGTTGAGTTTTCGGTGTTGAGAAGTTTGACATTTTTGAATTCTTGGAAAATTTTAGTGACAACCTCATCTGCCCAAGACGGCGCCAGCACTTTCACACCAGCAAAATCAAGCTCGATCAACTCATCACTACTGATTCCTTTTGTAAGATAGGCGGACATTGCTAAATAGGCTTCTCTTCCCGCGGGACGAGAAACTAAAATTTCCCCAAATTTTTTGATTTCAATTTTCATAAAATTATATAAATAACTTAAGTCGCTATCGGTTACAAGGAGGCTCAACCTCCATAATGGAGGTTGAGCCTCCAACGACTATCTAATCAAACTAAGTTTTTATTATTACAAAGTTAAAATAGCTAAGCATCCATTCACGCTTTCAGCAACTTCTTTTATTTCCATTTTTTCATTCAAATCAGCTTGGGCATTGCCAGAAAAAAAGACGAGGTGCATTTTTCTGACTTGCAAATTTTCTTTCACAAATTTCAAGCCATTTCCTCTGCTTTCTGGCGCTCTGCCAGAAATTCTTTCCGTAAAAGCTGTTCGCAAGCCATCCGCATCATTTTCAAGTTCTGGTTTCACGCCTCTAAGTGTCGCCAAAACACCCCTGCCTCTATCGGCCAAAACTATTCTTATTTCATCTTCGAAAAAATCGTACCCAAAGAAAATTCCTGCAACATCTGTCCAGCTTCCCAAATTATGATCAAAGGAGTTATTACCAATCTCGCCTGCCATAGCAGACGCTATGTATATTCTTTCTGCTTGAGTGCCAAATTCTTTTAGTAAATTATTTGTCATTCTATCTAGCCTAGCCTGAAAAACATCTCGGGACTGACAATAAAATTCATCTTCAACTTCAACACTTTCAGGTGCTGTCGTTATCCAGGTGCGAGCCAATTTTTGCAAATCTTTTTCCATAAATCTATTTTTATCCTAGCAAACAAAGCCTGCCAAGTCCAGCCAAAACTATTTTACCTCTTTTCCCTTCGCCCAGGCAATTTCGAAAATCGGGCGGATGGATTTTACCAATTCTTCAGATTCAATGACCACAATAAAAGGATTCTCCTCAAGTGAAACAATTGAGATTTTGTTGGAAAAAAGGGTAAAGTCCATATTCATTCCAT
>Ga0194047_10000486_pt1 | contig 26949 bp, 27 predicted proteins | sample JunL225m_MetaG_2_FD_160070 | JGI IMG/M metagenome (GOLD analysis project Ga0194047, IMG submission 160070) | Anoxic zone freshwater microbial communities from boreal shield lake in IISD Experimental Lakes Area, Ontario, Canada - Jun2016-L221-5m | ecosystem: Environmental > Aquatic > Freshwater... | reverse complement strand
CCATAGCCACCAGGTCCGGGATTTCCCCTCGACGATCCGTCTGTATATATGTGTAATTGATGCCCTTTTTGCATGTACGTCTTGCTGGTTTTGTTGCAATATCCTAAACTAAAACGATTATTAGGTACTGAAATTGGATAGAAACGGGTATAATTTGAAAATAATTACAACTCTTTTATTTATTGTGTTTGAATTACACATTGTTTTATTTATTTTTACGTTATTAAAACGAGGACCTTGGATACGGAACATATGACGATTGTACGAAAACAGCCTGAAATCAATTCAAAATTACTGATTCCTAATACATCCATTCAAGTTGTACGGTTTCAATTGCGCTTTCATACAGTTTATGGTCAGGAACTTTTTATTTCAGGAAATCACCCATTATTGGGTAGCGGCAATCCTGATAAGGCGGTAGCCATGCAATACGATAATGACAGTTTTTGGTCGGTTGAAATTGATTTTTCTGCAGATAAAGACTTAAATGAACCAATTCATTACCAATATATTTTACGCAATGCCAATGGGGTTTGGAATTTTGAGTCTGGCGATAACAAAGTATTAGATCCAGCATTTATTAATTCCCCAAATATCACCACAGTTGATGCTTGGAATTATGCAGGATTTTATGAAAATGCTTTTTATACAGAGCCATTTGTACAAGTTTTGTTAAAAGCAAATCATACGGAAGTAGAAGTATCATCACCCAAAAAAACTACCCATTTTTTTAAGGTTAAAACACCATTGTTACCAAAAGGACAAACGGTTTGTTTGATTGGAAGTTGTAAAACACTTTCAAAATGGAAAACAGACAGTCCTGTATTAATGAGTAGAAATGAGGGAGATGATTATTATGCTGTTCCTTTAGATTTATCGGCCGATTTATTTCCGATTGCATATAAGTATGGTGTATATGATACTATTCAAAAAACCTTTGTTCAATTTGAACAAGGGAATAATAGAATTTTATACGAGCCTGCTCAAAAACAACAACAGACAATTCTGCACGATGGATTTATGGTTATGCCTAATTTAAGTTGGAAGGGTGCTGGTGTAGCGATTCCTGTATTTAGTTTGCGCAGTGAAAATAGTTTTGGTGTTGGTGAATTTAATGATTTGAAATTATTGGTTGATTGGTCGAAGAAAGTAGGATTGAAGCTGATTCAAATTCTTCCTGTTAATGATACAACCGCTACCCATACTTGGACGGATTCATATCCTTATGCTGCTATCTCTGCATTTGCACTACATCCTATGTATTTAAATTTAGACTTACTAGTTGATGCTGCATTAGAAAAAGAGTTAGTTAAATTAAAAATGAATTTCAAACAATTGAATGAATTAGATGTGGTAGACTATGAGATAGTTACCAAAGAAAAAATTCAATTTATTCGTAAGGTTTTTGACAAAAAGAAAAAAGCATTTTTAGCAGATACCAATTTTCACCAATATTTTTTACAGAACAAACACTGGTTAGAACCTTATGCTGTTTTCTGTTATTTGCGTGATTTGTATGGCACTGCCGATTTTAACCAATGGCCCAAATTTCAACAGTACAAAATAGCGGAGATTAACGAATTGACCGCTATGGGATCTGTTGCTTATGATACCATTGTTTTCCATTATTTTATTCAATACCAGTTACACCTTCAATTAAAAGCAGCAACCCAATATGCCCACGAAAATGGCATTATTTTAAAAGGAGATATTCCAATTGGAATTTATAGATATGGTGCAGATGCTTGGCAACATTCCAGCTTGTATCATATGGAATTGCAAGCAGGGGCTCCTCCAGATGGATTTGCAGTGAAGGGTCAGAATTGGGGATTCCCCACCTATAACTGGCAAAAGATGAAGGAAAATGGTTTTGCCTGGTGGAAGCAACGTTTTGCTCAAATGAGTGACTATTTTGATGCCTTTAGAATTGACCATATTCTTGGATTTTTTAGAATTTGGAGTATTCCTGTAAATGCGGTAGAAGGTATTATGGGATATTTTGTTCCTTCAATACCAGTACATATTAATGAATTCAATAGCCAAGCAATTTGGTTTGATTTCCATAGGTATACCAAACCTTATATTACAGAAAATGTATTGTGGAGTGTTTTTGGATACGATAACGAAACGGTTAAATTAGACTATTTAGAAATTGATGGTATTAATGGCTATCAATTGAAACCTGCATTTGCAACACAACGATTGGTGGAAAAGCATTTTCAGTCATTAGAAAATTCTTTACACAATCAAAAAATAAAACAAGGATTATACGATTTACTTTCTAATGTTATTTTATTTGAAGTGCCAGGCTCACTAGCGCAGGAATTTTACTTCAGATTTAATATGGAGAGTACTAGTTCTTTTAGAGACTTAGACGAAAATACGCAAGGGCAATTAAAGGATTTATATGTGAACTATTTCTTTGGTCGTCAAGATGATTTTTGGATGCAAGAAGCATTGCAAAAATTACCTGCACTTAAGCGTGTAACAAATATGTTGGTGTGTGGCGAAGACCTTGGAATGGTGCCAACCTGTGTGCCAGATGTGATGCGTCAGTTGGGGTTATTAAGTTTAGAAATTCAACGGATGCCTAAAAATCCACACAAACAATTTTTTCACCCGAACGATGCCCCATATTTAAGTGTGGTAACTCCGTCAACGCATGATATGAGTACTATTCGTGGTTGGTGGGAAGAAGATAGCAACATTTCGCAGCAATTTTATAATGATGAACTTGGTCAATGGGGCGAAGCGCCAATGTATTGCGATGCCTGGATTAATAAAGCCATCGTATTGCAACATTTGAATTCACCAGCCATGTGGAGTGTGTTTCAAATTCAAGATATACTAGGAATTGACAATAGTTTGCGCAGAGAAAATCCTAATGACGAAAGAATTAATATTCCTGCCAATCCGCAACATTATTGGCGCTATAGAATGCATATTAGTTTAGAAGCATTAATTGCATCAACTGCATTTAATGAAAGTTTTGCCGATGCCATCAAAACAAGTGGTAGATAAAAAATCGCTTTTTTTCTGCTGATGGTTGTACTTTTAAAAATTAGATACTAAATAGTGCAGTAATGAAGTTGAATTATTGGCAAAAAGAATTGCCTTTTAAATATCCATTTACTATTTCAAATGGTAGAACAAAAACACACCAACCTTCTTTAATTGTTTCTTTATCAATTGGAGATTTTGTTGGATTTGGTGAAGCACCTGCCATTGTTTATTACGATATTACAGTTGAAAAAATGGTAGCAGATTTGCTATCAAAAAAAGTCCTCGTTGAAAAATTTGCACTGATAGATCCTGAAAGATACTGGCATTATCTACACCATTTATTTCCTCAAAACCCTTTTTTGGTTTGTGCTTTGGATATGGCTGCCTGGGATTTGTTTGGAAAAATGAAAGGTAAAAAACTCTATGAATTATGGAATACTCCTTGGAATGAAACACCCGTTTCGGACTATACCATAGGGATTGATTCTATTGAAAAGATGGTAGCAAAAATGCAAGAGATGCCATGGCCTGTGTATAAAATAAAATTAGGAACCGACCAAGATATTGCCATTGTAAAAGCATTGCGGGCTCAAACAACTGTGCCACTAAGGGTTGATGCCAACGCTGGTTGGACACTTGAAGAGGCACTAGAAAAAATCCCTCAATTAGCTGCTTTAGGTATTGAAATGATTGAACAACCTTTAGCAAAAGACAATTGGGAGGGAATGAAAATATTGTATGCTCAATCATCCATTCCATTATATGCCGATGAAAGCTGTGTGTTTGAACAAGATGTGCTTCGTTGTAAAGATCATTTTCACGGAATCAATATCAAACTAACCAAATGTAGCGGTTTAACCCCTGCAAAACGCATGATTACAGAAGCAAGGTCATTGGGCTTAAAAGTAATGATGGGCAGCATGAATGAGTCTACTATTGGTTCTGCAGCAGTAGCCAATTTTTTGCCGCAGATAGATTTGGTTGATATGGATGGTCCATTGCTATTATCGGAAGACCTTGCAACAGGAATTGAATTTGACTTTGGTAAAGTTCAAATTTTAGGACCAGCTGGTTTGGGTATTCAAATAAATCAAGCGGCTTTATAATTATTTATTCTTACCCAATTAAAGCGCATTTATAATTGCTAGACTTTGTTTAGGTCTGTTTGTAAATCTTTGAGAGTACATCTTATAGCAGCCATAAATGGTAAATAGTATTTGATTTAATACAAATAACTGAAATAGAATCAGTGCAAAGCTGTTAAAGAAACGCCATCTGACCAATACAGGATGCATGATTGGAAAATACTTCCAATCTCTGTTAATAGGTTGAGTATAGGTATAAATCATTAATATTCCAATCATCATAGCCACAGAACTAAGTATGTGTAACCAAGAAATAAATATATTTCTAGTTTCATTTTCTCTAAAATATTTATGGAATAAATAGGGGATTGCCATACATACAATGAACAAAAAAGTAATAGCAATAAAACTAATTAAATGGTATTTATTGTCGGTATAAAAAACCACCATTTGTAATGGGGAAGTATACGTAGCAAGCCATGTATATAACATAGGACTTAGCCATAAAATATGCTCGCCGCGAGCATTATGTGTTGTTAACATGTAAGTAACTTTAGCGTTACGTTGGATTAGGGAGCATGAAAATAGGAATTTTATGGGATATTTGATTGAATTATATAATTATATGACACCGGAAAGGCAATTGAAGTTCAATGCAGTTTTAGGAAATAGGCAGTCAAATTTGGCTGTAGTAATGGAGAATGTACATGATTTGCACAATATTTCTGCTGTAATGCGTACCTGTGATGCAGTAGGGATTCAAGATATTTATATTATCAACACCATCATAGCCAAGCATCCCCGTTTTGGTCCTAAAAGTAGTAGTAGTGCAGAAAAATGGTTAACGGTACACCAATTTGATTCTGTTTCTGATTGCGTAAAAGTCTTGCGTGAACGCTATCAAAAAATATATACTACGCATTTATCGGCAGATGCAGTTGACTTATATGATATTGATTTTGCAACGAGTTCTGTTGCCTTGGTTTTTGGAAATGAACACGATGGTGTAAGTGAAGAAATTAGAAATTTAGCAGATGGTAATTTTATTATTCCTCAGGTGGGAATGATTCAAAGTTTGAATATTTCTGTGGCTTGTGCTATTAGTATTTATGAAGCCTTTCGTCAAAAAAGATTGTCAGGTCATTATCTGAAAGCATCACTATCAACAGAAAGAATGGAACAATTAACCAATACCTGGACTGAGCCAAAAGCAAAATTTACTTTTAAAGATAGAAGGGCTACTAAATACTAGCGTTCTTGTTAGTTTTTTCATTTGCTTTTCTGTCTTCTACTTGCTTTTGTAGATAGGTAATACTCACATTTAATTCAAATCCTATTAATAAAATCAGCGAATTTAAATTGATTAAAAGCATAATAACTAATACGGTTCCAATGGAGCCATATACTTTATTATAACTTCCAAAATTATTTACCCAATAAGAAAATCCCATGGTGGTAGCAAGGGTTAAAAAAGTAGCTAACAAAGAGCCTGGCGAAACGAGGTCCCATCTTTTTTCTACCGAAGGTGCATATTTATAAATAAATGAGATGCCCAAGAAAATCAGAAGAATTATCAATAACCATCTAGTGTTTTCCCACCAATATAATGAAGTGCTTTTGGATAAATGAAAATAGTGTTTTAGGATTTTTTCAAGTGCGTCGTGACCAATTAATAATAACACACAACTGATTACTAATAATATTAAAATAAAGGTTAGTTTAATAGCTCTCCAACGTTTGTGCAGAAAATAAGTTTTTGCATCTGATATTGATTTTTCGAAGGTTCTAATAATACCCATCATGGCATTTGATGCATAAAAAATAACCAATAAAAAACCGAATGAAAGTAGCCCGCCTCTTGACTTTCGAAAGAAATCATTTAAAAAAGATTCTACTAATTTATAGGTATTTTGGTTGGGTGAAAGGTCTTTGGTTAATGCCAATAATTCTGCTTTGAATTGATTGGAGACAGGTAAATAAGGTACTACCGAAAATAAAAAAATACAGGCAGCAGGAATGGCCATAATAACATTAAATGATATAGACGCCGCCCTTTCGTTCAGGCCAATTTTCTTTACTTGTAAAAAGAAAAATTCTACTACATCAAATAAGGGTATTCCACGAAAACCAGGAATTATTAATTGCTTGCTTTTACGAATAAAAAAGGCAATGGGTTTAGCAGTTACAATTAAACGTTCTAATTTATTCAATTTCCTTTCTTTTGCTTTTCTGCCATATAAATATCCAATGCTTTTTGGTATTCTTTAGCGTATGTATTGTGTTCTGTAAAATTACTACTGAAATGGTGATAACCACTAAAATCACTTTTTGCAACAAAAAATAAATAATTTGTTTTAGGTGCGTCTAATATAATATCAATTGTTTTTGGCATTGGAGTGCAAATTGGTCCTGGAGGCAATCCTTTGTGCCGATAGGTATTATATGGTGAAGGATTCAATAAGTATTTTTCGTAGATTCTTGTTAGCGTAAAATCCTTCATTGCATACTTAATAGTAGGGCAAGCCTGCAATGGCATTTGCTTATTCAAACGATTAATATATACGCTAGCAATTTTATATTTATCGCTGTCGTAGTTTGTTTCTTCGTCTACAATAGATGCTAAAATATACACCTGTTTTTCTGTTAAGTGTAGGGCTGCTGCTTTTGCTTTACGATCATTTTTATTCCAAAAACTAGTATTTGCATCTGCTAATTTTTGGAAAATTTTATTTAACGAAACATTCCAATAAAAGCTATAAGTGTCTGGAATGATTAGTGTAAAAACATTGCTAGTGTCTACTTTCCACTCTGTAATTGAATCCTGTGAATTTAAAAAGTTCATCACTTGAACCGAGTCGGGCGAAAAGTTTTTACTGATTAATTTTGCTAGGTCTTCTTTGGTTCTAATGCGGTTAATCACTAATTTAATTTCAGCAATTCGCCCGTTTGATATTGTTCGAGCAATTCGCCAAATGGATTGTCCTTTTTTTATTTCGTATTTGCCAGGCTTTAAATGATCCCATGAACCAGTTAAATTGGTATATAATTCTAATATAAATGGATATTTTACCAATCCTCTTTGTTTAAAATCGGTTAAAACCAAGCCTTTATTAGTACTACTATCGGCAATAAAAAAATAACTAGACTTTTCTTTAAACTTGGTGCCATCGGAAAATAATAGCCATATAAAAGCTAAGGCAATTGCCATAGATCCAATAAATATCAAACGGAAAAACGATTTCATTTGGCAGATTTAAGCATAGAGATAACCATTTACAGGTTCAAATTAATTAAAAAACCCCGTCTGTTTACAAAGACGGGGTTTAAATAATGTAAACAGTCAACTTATTTTTTTCCAGCATCGCTTTTAAGCGGTACGGTATTACTTGGTGTTGCTGCAGGTGCAGCTGGTGCACTTGAAGTAGTATTGATTTTTTGTAAAAGATTGGTATCCACAGCAGTAGAAGCGCCACCTTTTAAAAATAAACTAGAGAAAATAGCCAATAAAGCAATAATGCCAGCAAATAGCCAAGTACCTTTTTCTAGTACATCAGTGGTTTGTTTAACACCCATCAATTGGTTGCTAAGTCCACCAACATTCGCTGATAAACCGCCGCCTTTGGGGTTTTGAACCAAAACAATAAAACCTAAAGCCGCGCAGGCTATTACAATTAAGATCAAAAATAAAATTATCATTATATACCTTTTAGATGTTGAATTTTCGCAGCAAAATAAGCGGATTTTTCAGGATTTATGAAACTTAATTTAATATAGAGCTGAATTGCCTTGTCAACCTGCCCTTGTTTTTGGAATATTTCAGCCATTGTTTCTGTTACAATTTCCTTTTGTTCGTTAGAAGTTTTGGCTATTAATACCACCGCTTCTTCTAAATCATGCCTTGTATCTAGGTCTACAGCGGTTGGATTGTCTGTTTTCATGTATTTAAGCCAGTCTGTGAACCTTCGAAGTTGTGTAGTTAACTTGTCTTGAGGAATTTGAGAAAGGTCTATTTTAATGCCTTGAGAGGCGAAATAATCGGTTGTATGCAATGGTTCGCGAGTAATCTCTAATTTGGCTTCTTCCGAAACAGGCTTTTTAAAATCGGCTAATTGCTCTGAAAGCAGGTTAGCTATTTTGGTATTGCTTTCTGCTGTTGCAGCGGCTTCTTCATAAGGATGGTTAATACGCTGCAATAAATCAACCACCGATTCAACAGTAGGGATTTGAATTTCATTGGCCAATTCAACAATAGGAGGTTCAATTGCTTCTACTGATTCATTGGTATTGGTGGCTATTTCTGTTGCAGCTACACTAATTGCTTGTTCTAAATGATTAATTGGCAAATCAACTATAGCTTCTGTATCAATTTGTGCTGTTGCAGTTAACAAAGTATTTACTTGTTCTACAGCCTTATTTTGACTAGTAAAATCATTTAATAAATAGTGCACCCAATATGGATTGCTAAAGTAAAAATTTGTTTTTTGCGCTTGCGTATTAAATGTTAGCGCGTTCGTTTCTTTCAATTTGGCAGATAATAACAACTGTATGGGAGCGAAATAAGGATATTCATTGGCTAATGCCAACAAACTGTCTTCATTTATGCTACCAAGGTTGGCGGTTCCTGTTAAATGAACCAAAGCTTTCTCCTGAATTGAACTCATATGAATAAATGTACGAATAGATGTATTACCAGTTCGAAAATATATGGTTAAAAATTTCGTCGGTTAGGTTTCTAACCAATTCGTCTAATAATTGTCCTTCTGCTTGTTGTAAAGATAAATTGGCAGAGAAATCGGCACTTCTGCTAACATCAAATTCCTCTGTTTTATTTTCTAAGGTTTTCTTTAGTACCACATGCACCCCAACTGTTAAACGATTGGTAGTTGCTTGTTGAGCGCTTACACCAACAGTTTGTGAACCACTGTAGCTTGTAACAGTGGCTAATATTTGATAATGGGCATCGTCGCTATTGGTTTTGGTTAACTTGGTAGAATTGGTTACTTTTTGTTGTAACTTATCGTACAATTTAGGGCTCAATTGCGGGTTCACATAACTGGCTTTGTTTTCAATAAAGAAAACTTTAATGGTTTTAATTTTTGTATAATCAATTGACACATCATTCAGGGTATAGATACCACAACTAGACAATCCTAATAAGATTATTAGTAAAAGTGTAAAATGTGCTTTTGAAAATTGTTTTATTCTTTGCAGCATAGCTGTTATTGATTTTGTTTTGGAATATACGATTAATCAATTAATCATTCATCAATATCGTATTCTTTCAACTTTCTATAAAGGGTTCTTTCGCTGATGCCTAAATCTAAAGAGGCATCTCTGCGTTTGCCTTTGTGTTTTTTTAATGCTTTTACAATTAGTTCCTTTTCTTTATCCATGATATTTAAAGATTCCTCAATTTCTTCATGGTGTTGAATACGCTCTTCACTTAAAATCATTGGTTGAGAATGGTGCTGCTGTGGACTGATAAAATTAGGCTGATGATTTGATTGATTAATTGCGGGCGGATTGTTTGCAATATTATTGGTCAATTCACCAGATGACTGAAAATCATCCATTAAAGAGTCTCTAGTAAATTTCGCTGCAGTATTTGCTAGTGCTGGGTTCTGTAAGATTTCAAAAAACATTTTCTTTAATTCTGTTACATCTTTTTTCATATCAAAAAAAAGTTTGTACAAAATTTCTCTTTCATTATTAAACTCATTAGAACTAGCAGCATTGGCTAATACGGGCAATCTGTTTTTATTTTTTTCAGGCAAGAATTTTAATAATTCCGTAGCATTAATTTGAGGATTGGTACTTAATACAGAAATCTGTTCTGCAATATTTTTTAACTCTCTCACATTTCCTTGCCATCCATAATTAATTAAAAGTTGTTTGGCTTCATCGTCTAATTGTACTGGTACTGTTTTATATCGTTCAGAAAAATCCACTACAAATTTTCTAAACAATAATTGAATATCTTCTTTACGATCTCTAAGCGATGGTACTCTAATAGGTACTGTACTTAATCGATAATATAAGTCTTCTCTAAAACGCCCTTTTTGTGTGAACTCTAATAATTCACGGTTGGTAGCGGCTATAACACGAACATCGGTTTTTTGCACTTTTGATGAACCCACTCTAATGAATTCTCCGGTTTCTAAAACCCTTAGTAGTCTTGCTTGTGTGCCCAAAGGCATTTCGCCAATTTCATCTAAAAAGATAGTGCCACCACTAACCGTTTCAAAATATCCTTTTCTACTATCAATCGCACCAGTAAAAGATCCTTTTTCGTGACCAAATAATTCAGAATCAATGGTGCCTTCTGGAATAGCCCCACAGTTTACAGCAATAAAAGGATTGTGTTTTCTGCTTGATATTGCATGTATTATTTGCGAAAAAACTTCTTTACCAACACCGCTTTCTCCAACAATTAATACGGTTAAATCGGTAGCAGCTACTTGCACTGCTGTATTTAGTGCATAGTTAAGTGCAGGTGCATTTCCAATGATGCCAAATCTGTTCTTGATTGATTGAAGATCCATTCGTCTATTTTTAATATTGAGTTTAATAACCCAAGAAAATATTATTAGTCTTTTACATACTCACCTAAAAGCGTTCCCTTGGTACAAGCGTTTATTTTAACTTGTACATAATCGCCTTTTTTAATTGGAAAATTTTCTTTTGCAAAAACGGCTACTTTGTTTTGATCGTTACGACCTTTCCAAAAATTAATATCTTTTTTGCTTTCGCCATCCACCAAAATTTTAAATGTTTTACCTACATCGTTTTTATTGCTTTGTAAGGATAGTTGGTATTGTACTTCAACAATTTCTGCAAGCCGGCGTTTTTTAATTTCTTCAGGTATATCGTCTTCATACCTTCTGGCAGCAAGGGTTCCGGGCCTTTCGCTATAAAAATACATGTACCCGTAATCGTATTTACTGTACTGCATTATATCAATTGTTTCTTGGTGTTCTTCTTCTGTTTCTGAACAAAATCCTGCAATAATATCGGCACTGATTCCACAGTCTGGTATGATTTCTCTTATCCTATCAATTTTTGCCATATACCATTCTCTGGTATAAGTTCTGTTCATTAATTGTAAGATCCTATTGTTGCCACTTTGAACTGGTAAATGAATATAATTACAAATGTTTTCGTATTTAGCAATGGTATGCAATACTTCATCAGTAATATCTTTTGGATGTGAGGTGCTAAACCTTACACGCAAACTTGGGCTAATCAAAGCAATTTTTTCTAATAATAATGCAAAGGTGATGGTGCTATTATTTACTTCGTCAACCCAATAATAACTATCTACATTTTGACCCAATAGGGTAATTTCTTTGTATCCTTTATTAAACAAATCTTGTGCTTCTGCTACTATAGAATGTGCATCTCTACTTCTTTCTCTGCCTCTTGTAAATGGCACTACACAAAAACTACACATATTGTTGCAGCCGCGCATAATAGATACGAATGCAGAAACGCCATTGCTATCTAAGCGAATAGGAGAGATATCGGCATAAGTTTCGTCTCTGCTAAGTAACACATTCACTGCTTTCTGACCTGTTTCTGCTTCTAAAATTAAAGCGGGTAAACTTCTATACGCATCGGGTCCAACAACTAGGTCCACCAATTTTTCTTCTTCTAAAAGTTGCGATTTAAGTCTTTCAGCCATGCAACCTAATACACCCACTAATCGGCCTGATTTACTTTCTTTGGCTTTTCTAAACTCAGTAAGTCTTTTGCGAATGGTTAATTCCGCTTTTTCTCTGATTGAACAAGTATTGACTAAAATTAAATCGGCTTCTTCAAAATGCTTCGTTGCACCATAGCCACTTTCTTGTAAAATAGAGGCGACCACTTCGCTGTCGGCAAAATTCATTGCACAACCATAGCTCTCTATATAGAACTTCTTATTTGTAACACGATTGGGTGTAAATAAAGGGTTTTCAAATACGTCTCCATTGTGTTCGTATGGATTTTTTTGGCTTCCTATTGATTGAATTTCAGTTGCTTTATCGTCTATCATTGTATTTATATCTCGCTCATTTATTTGTAATTGACTAGTTTATTGCTGTTTATTTTACAAAAACAGTTAAATATTATAGCCTTTTGTAATTGCAAAATTAGTTGTTTTAAATCAATTTTAGTGTCATTTTGTCACATTTTAGGCTGATTTAACAATCGAAATTATAAACTAATACCCACTTATACTATGTATGTTAATGTGGTTATTTTAATTAATTGCTTATGCACATTTTTAATAATGGTTTAATAACCTACTATTTTTGCGCAGTTAATAATTCGTTGGCATGAAGCAAATCTTTTTCCTTTTCTTTCTTTTTATTGGTGTTCATGTATCTGCACAAGATTTGGTGGTAAATAAATTACGTGCCGAAACAGCTAGAACAATTAAGAAAGAAGTAGATACTAGTCATTGGCAATGGAAAAGTGGCGGATTATTTAGTTTCACCTTATCGCAGGGTTCATTAAGCAATTGGGCTTCTGGGGGAGATAATTTTTCATTAGCAGCCAATAGTTACTTGAACTATTTTTTCTATTACAAACATGGGCGCCAAAGTTGGGATAATAATGTTGATTTGAATTTGGGTTATGTAAATACAACTAGTTCAGGTGGAAGAAAGAATGACGATAGAATGGACTATTTGAGTAAATGGGGTTATAAAATTGATTCAACTGGTAGAACTTATTTAACGGGTTTGTTTAATTTCCGTTCGCAGTTTTTTGATGGATACAATTATGGTGTGAGGCCAGCAGATTTGTCTTCGTCATTTTTATCGCCTGCTTATGTTGTTACTTCAATTGGGCTTGACTTTAAACATAGTGATCGGTTCTCTTTGTTCTTGAGTCCTTTTACTTCTAGATGGACTTTAATTGCCAATAATTACTTATCGCAAAAAGGGTTGTATGGCTTGCCAAAAGGGGCCCATTCTCTTAATGAATTTGGTGCTTTTGCTACCATTAATTTCTTTACAAAAATTGGTCAAAATATTGGGTATAAAGGTAGGCTCGATTTATTCTCTAATTATGCTTCAGATCCACAAAATGTCGATGTGTTTATGACTAACCAATTTAGTTTTAAAATCAATAAAAACTTCTCTGCAACCTATGGCTTAGATTTTATTTATGACGATAATGTGCGCCTTTTTGGTGGAGATCATAATGCGCCAGGATTACAATTGAAAAGTTTAATTGGTATAGGATTTTTAAAGCCACTTAATTTGCGCAAAAGAATGTAAAATGCTATGCTGCATTGACTTCTAGCAAATGTTTTATTTTATTCGCTTGATGAATAAGGTCTTGGTAGTCTGAACTAATAATGGTTACATGCCCCATTTTTCTACCTGGTTTTGTATGTGTTTTACCATAGAGGTGTACAAAAACTTGATCCATACGCAATACTTCTTCTAAACCTTTATAAATAGCTTTTCCATGTTGCTCTGGAGCCCCTAATAAATTTACAATTGCCGATGGCATAATAGGATCTGTATTGCCCAATGGATAATTTAGCATGATGCGCCATAACATATCGTATTGACTGCAGTAATTTGCTTCTATGGTATGGTGTCCACTGTTGTGTACCCTTGGTGCGGTTTCATTTACCCAAACATTTCCTTGAGGATCTACAAATAATTCTACTGCAAATAAACCAGGGCTATTTAATGATTTAGCCACTTTTAGTGCAATGGCTTCTGCTTTCCATAAAATATTTTCGGGTAAACGTGCAGGAGAAACTTGGTAATCTAGTAAGTTCAATTGTTGGTTCACTAGCATTTCTGCTGCAGGATAAATTGCCGTTTCACCTTTATCATTAACCGCAATAATTAAAGCAATTTCTTTTTGAATGTCTACCATTTTTTCAAGTACGGATGGTGCATTAAATCCTTTGGGTATATCTATCGCTTCAATTAGTACCTGAACACCTTTTCCGTCGTAACCACCTTCGCCAATTTTATGCACTGCAGGTAAGAACTTGGTTTGTGCTGATAATTCTTCTAATGAATTGGTTATTAAAAAGTTAGGAGAGGGGATGTCGTTGTTTTTATAAAATTCTTTTTGGGTGATTTTGTTTTTGATTATGCGTATGGCAGCAGGGTTAGGGTAAATTTTAACTCCTTCTGAGGCTAATTTTTCGAGGGCTTCAATATTTACGGCCTCAATTTCAATAGTAATGGCATCTAAATTTTTACCAAATTCATAGACGGTATTAAAATCTTTAATATCCCCCTTTATAAAATGGTGGCATAGATGTGCTGCTGGACAATTTGAGTCGTTTTCTAGTACAAAAGTTTCTACTGTGTAGTTGGCTGCGGCTTGCAATAGCATTCTTCCTAGTTGACCTCCTCCTAAAATTCCTACTTTCATGTAACAAATTAAGCCGCTAAGATAACTATCCTGTTTAAATATTTAATGAATCGCTATTTTTGATTCTATGAAACGATTGGTTGTTTTTTTATTGGGTTTAATTTTTGTAAGTAGCACACTTGCTCAAAAGCCTTTTATTGAAAACCAAAAGAGCTTTCCAAGGGTACAAACGGCCTTGTCTAGCAAAAATGAAATATTAAAAAAAGAATATGAGGATAAGCATTTGCAGTGGCCTCCCAAACAAATTTATTTAAGAAGTTTTAAGTACGATAGTAAACTAGAAGTTTGGGCCAGAAATTCAATGGCAGATACATTTAGTTTATTTAAAACATATAAGGTTTGTGCATTGTCTGGTAGTATTGGACCCAAACGAATTGTTGGAGACTACCAGGTGCCAGAAGGATTTTATTATGTTAATGAGTTTAATCCTAAAAGTAATTACCATTTGTCTTTGGGTTTAAACTATCCAAATACTTCAGATCAAATGTTGAGTGATCCTAGCATGCCAGGTAATAATATTTTTATCCATGGAAGTTGTGTAACGCAAGGATGTATTCCCTTACAAGATGAGCAAATAGAAGAGTTATACTTGTTAGCGGCCTATGCAAAATCTGCTGGACAAGATTTTATACCAGTGCATATTTTTCCTATCAATTATAGTGTAGAAAAAAGTCAGGATTATTTAATAAAAAATTCAACAACAAATTTGGTGTATCAGAAATTTTCAAATAAATTAAAAATGGTATTTGATTTTTTTGAGCATTTTAAAAAATTACCTGTTATTGCCATCAATAAAGAAGGAAGCTATGAGTTGTATTAATTTCAATTAAAAACAGAATTGAAAATAATAGTAGCATCTGTTCCTTCGAGTCTTCCAAAAATGGTACTCTCATTGTCATCAGTGGCGCCTGTGTTGCTTTGTGTGACAAGCATTTTAGCATTAAGTGGATTTGAAATTAGGGTTCGAATTTTTGCAGTAGAGATGGTTGTGTTTATTTGTGCATTGGTAAAATGATTATCTGTTCTAATCATATCTCTTGCGTCTACCCATGTATTTTGTATGCCTGATTCGTTTAAAAAATAACTAATAATACAACTACTTAATAGTTCTCCTAAACATAAAATTTGATCGGAATAGTAATTAAATTGTCTTACGGGTTTGTCGTGTAATAACCATTCAATTTCAGTAAAAAAGTCTGCTAAATGTTGTTTGCAATTTTCATTTTCTCTAATCATTAAATCATTGCAAAGCATGTAATGTTCGTCTTTTAATTGTTGAAATATAGAAAGGGCTGCTTCTTTTTCTTGTGCAAAAAATAGTTCACTAATCTGTTGTAATTGTTGGTTGGTTTTTTCTGCAGCACCTATTACTAATACTAATTCAGATATTTGATCAGCCAATAATGTTGTAGGTATTTTTTTTATTTCCGCTACATTATTTATTCTATTTGATGCTAATGCGAGTGCTTGCATGTGCTGAAATATTGATATGATTTGAAATATGAGTGCAAATATAAGCCAGTTAACTAAAGGATAATTCTAATAAAAAGTAGTTGATATGCTTGTTGGTATTATCTTTATATAAATAGATAAAGTATATGATTATCAACCGGAATATATTAACCTTAGATGAATTTACTATTCAACAGTTGCGACAAATTCCAAACGCAACAGGTGAATTAAGTTCCTTGTTGCGTGATATTGGCTTAGCAGCAAAACGCATTAATGTAGAGGTTAATAAAGCCGGCTTAGTAGATATTTTGGGCGATGCAGGTAGCGTGAATGTTCAAGGCGAAGATGTAAAGAAATTAGATGTATTTGCCAATACCCAAATGGTAGGCGTTTTAAAGCATGGCATTAGTTGTGCGGGTGTTGGTAGCGAAGAGTTAGATGATTTTGTTGTTTTCGACGACGAAATTAGTAATAATAGCAAGTATGTTGTGTTAATGGATCCCTTAGACGGCAGTGGTAATATTGATGTGAATGTATCAATTGGCACCATTTTTAGCGTTTTTAGAAGGGTTAGTGAAAAAGGGACGCCCTGTACACAAGCAGATTTTTTACAGGCAGGTGTACGTCAAGTTGCGGCTGGGTATATCATTTATGGTTCTAGTACCATGATGGTGTATGCAACGCGCAGAGGAGTGAATGGTTTTACACTCGACCCTTCTATTGGAGAATTTTCTTTAAGTCATCCTAATATACAATGTCCGCCATCAGGAAAGTTTTATTCTGTAAACCATGGTAATTTCTTTCAGTTCTCTGATGCTGTTCGCAAATACATTAATGGTTGCCAACAAAAAACTGCTGAAACGGGTGGTCCTTATTCGCAACGTTATATTGGTAGTATGGTTGCTGATTTACACAGGAATCTTATTAAAGGAGGCATTTTCATGTATCCAACCACCAAAGACAAACCAGCCGGAAAACTTCGTTTATTGTATGAAGCCAACCCATTTGCTTTTATTGTTGAAGTGGCAGGAGGTAAGGCTACCAATGGCAAACAACGCATTTTAGACATTGTGCCTACAGAAATTCACCAAAGAACATCACTTTTTATTGGAAGCAAAAATATGATGGAAGAATTAGAATCATACTTAGTTCAAGATCTTTAATTTTGCACTCTTAAAGATTAAACTGAATTTTATATAAGATTCAAGCAAGCACTGAGATGTATTTTAGAAACGCAATTAGCAAAATGATCATTACCCTATTTTTTTTTCTAATTGGGCAATTATTATTAGCACAACCCACAAGTTTTGAATCTCAACAATATTATGAAGGTTCTAATGGAATTTCTTATGTACCAGTATTAACAAAGCCTGCATTAATTTATCATGGAAAATTATACACTGGTAAAAAGCAATTAGATTATTTAGTAGATCAATTAAAAGATCCTACAAGTACTATTTTATATAGTCAATATCGAGAGAATCGAACATGGGCAACCATACTTACCGTGCTTGGTTCAGCAACATCCATAGTAGGTTTATTAGGAACCAACAATGAATATAAAATCAATTGGTATTTATTTGGCGGTGGTTTATTGTTAAATGGTACAGCAGGTGCATTAAATAATATTGCAGCGCATCAACTAAGGTCAATTGCTGTGCAATCCAATAAAATGAACAATAGTATTGGAATGATACAGTCGCCAAATAATTTGCAAATTCGCTTGCCTTTAAAAAATTAGCTATGCGCCAAACTATTATAACAGTTAAAGATCTTAAGAAAAATTATGGCGATTTTGAAGCCGTAAAAGGCATTAGTTTCAATGTATTAGAAGGAGAAATTTTTGGATTGCTAGGGCCTAATGGGGCAGGAAAATCTACTACCCTAGAAATCATAGAAACGCTTAGAAGTAAAACAAGTGGGCAAATAAATGTTGCAGGGTTTGATTTAGACGAATCTCCCAATGAAATAAAAAAAATCATTGGGGTTCAATTGCAAACATCCGGATTTTATCCTAGTTTAAATTTAACGGAACTCATAGATTTATTTGCAGGATTGTATAACGAAACTATTGACCCACTTACTTTATTGGATACGGTTAATTTAAGAGACAAAGCAAAATCTAAATACAAGGAGTTGAGTGGCGGACAAAAGCAACGCTTTTCAATAGCGAGTTCTTTAATTAATAAACCTAGAATTATTTTTTTAGATGAACCCACAACAGGATTAGACCCGCATGCTAGAAGGAATTTATGGGAATTGATAAAAAATATTCGTGACCAAGGAACCACCGTAATTATCACCACACATTATATGGATGAAGCAGAAGTACTTTGTGATAGGGTAGCGATTATTGATAGTGGAAAAATTATTGCACTTAATTCTCCCGATAAATTAATTGACGAATTGGTTGCCACTGGTTTTGAAAGACCCAAAGAAGTAAAGCAAGCAAATTTAGAAGATGTATTTATTCATTTAACGGGTCATGTTTTAAAAGAAGACTAACAAATAATCTCACATAATTAAATAATTTAACCATGAATGCAGATTTAAAATATCCAATAGGTAGATTTACACCACAACCTTATTCTGTAGAACAGAAAAAAGCTTGGATTTTAGATTTACAATTTTTAGCAACTTCATTAGAAAGAGCCATTATTAATTTAGATGAAGCACAATTAGAAACGCCATACAGAGAAGGTGGATGGAATGTAAAACAAGTAGTACATCATTTAGCAGATAGTCATATGAATGCTTATTTCCGCATTAAATTAGCTATCACTGAAGACAAGCCTACCATTAAGCCTTATGACGAAAACGCATGGGCAGAACTACCAGATAATGATATGGTGCCTATTAATGTATCTATCACTTTATTACACGCATTGCATATACGTTTGGTGGCAACTTTAAAAGAATTAACCGAAGAACAGTTTCAACGTTTAGTTTTTCATCCAGCAAAAAATAGTGATATGAGCATTTGGACTTTAATGGGAATATATGCTTGGCACGGTAATCACCATGTAGCACATATAAATAATTTGCGCGAAAGAAATAATTGGTAGAAAACTGATAGCATAAAATTATGGATTGGAAAGTATTGGAATCTAGTTATGTTTTTAAAGACCGTTGGTTTCAAGCTAGGGCCGATAAATGTATGATGCCCGATGGCAGAATCATGACACCTTATTATGTGTTGGAGATGCCAAGCTGGACCAATATGGTTATTATTACTAAAGAAGAAAAAATTGTATTGGTTCGCCAATATCGCCACGGAAAAGGATCAACTACTTTAGAATTACCTGGAGGTGTTTTAGAAATTGGTGAGTCGCCGCAAGACTCGGCCATTCGTGAAATGCAAGAAGAAACTGGATATGTATCTACTGAAATTGAATTCTTATACCAAGTGTCTCCAAATCCAGCTCTGCATAATAATACAGCGTATTTTTTCCTGGCTAGAAATGCCGAGCAATTAGCCATCACAAATTTTGATGCGTTTGAAGACATAGTCATTGAAACCTATACGCAACTTGAATTGAAGCAATTATTAATGGAAGGAAAACTACAGCATGGGGTTCAATTAGGTGCAATCTATCAAGCAATGATTCGTTTGAATTGGATGAGTTGGTAAAATACTATAATTGTACTTCGCCAATTACAAATACACTGCCGCAAACTAAAATTAAATCATTGTTTTTTGCATGGTCTTTTGCAGATTGAATAGCCAAATTAACATCCTCGTAACTTGTTCCATGTAAATTGTATGCTGCTGCTTTTTCAAGTAATATATTTTGATCAAGTGCCCTTGGGATTTGTGCCTTGGTAAAATAATATTGCGCATTTTTAGGAAGTAGGTTTAACACTTTGTCAATTTCCTTGTCTTTTACCATGCCTATAATAATATGAACTTGTGCTTTTGCAACAAGTTCTAACTGTGCTACAATTTGTTTAATGCCATCTTCATTGTGGCCAACGTCTAATACCAATAGTGGATGCTCTTGCACAATTTCCCAACGGCCGTGTAAGCCATTAATTTTTTTGGAATCTGCCAATGCTTTTTGAATAGTAGGGTAGTCTATTTTCCAACCAAGTTCTTGTAATACTGCAACGGCACTTAAAACAGTTAAGAGATTTTTTGTTTGATAATGCCCAGGCAAATCTAATTGGTATTGGTGCCGTTGGTCGGTTGAATTTTCTGCGATAGTTACCTGTAATAAATGTCCAATATTTTCAAAATCACTAACCCATCTTTGTTCAGATGCCCAGTGGATGGGTGCGTTTAATTCCAATGCTTTGGCTTCAAAAATTGGTTTGCTTTCTGGAATGGTTTCGCCAATAACTACAGGTATATTTTGTTTAATAATTCCCGCTTTCTCTGCTGCAATTAATTCTAAACTATTGCCCAACAAATTCATATGATCCCAACCAATATTGGTAATGATACTTAATTCAGGGTGTATGATATTTGTACTGTCTAATCTGCCACCTAATCCAACTTCAATGATGGCTATATCAACGGATTGTTTGGCAAAATAATCAAATGCCATTGCCACTGTAATTTCAAAAAACGAAGGCTCAATTGTTTTAATCAAGGGTTGAATTCTACTAGTGAAGTCCACCACAAAATCTTCTTCACAAACTTGTCCGTTTACTTTTATACGCTCTCTAAAATCTTTTAAATGCGGCGAAGTATATAAACCTGTTTTATAGCCAGCAGTTTGTAATATAGCAGCTAGCATATGGCTTGTAGAGCCTTTGCCATTGGTGCCTGCAACATGAATGGTTTTGAATTTTTGTTGCGGATTGCCAATAGCATCGCACAAAAGAATGGTATTAGTAAGGTCTTTTTTGTAAGCAGATTCCCCCAGTTTGCTAAACATGGGTAGCGCAGCAAATAAATAGTCTAGGGTTTCTTGGTAGTTCATTTTCAACACAAAATTATGCAGGATTAATTACCCTCGCAATTTGAAACTAAAAACAAGCGTGCCGGTTTGTTCGGCATCATTACCCACATTCAATTTGATTGTTTTTGCTTTTTTAATGGCAATATTTCTAATGGCTTGATTGTTAGTAGTTGTTCCTTTTGGATTTACTACTGCCGCAATAATATTTCCCGCTTGGTCTACCGTAATATCTATAGCTACTTTGGCATTTTCATTAAAATCATCTTCAAAACTAGGAAGCCTAGTAATTCTTCTGCCATCAAGTCCACTTCTAATACTTACGCCATTACCTTCTCCGCCATTTCCACTGGCTGCATTGCCTTTGTAACTATCTGAATTAGGGTTGCCATTAGGGTTTCCTTGGTCGCCCTTACCGCCTGCAATACCTTGGTTATTTACACCATTATAGGTATCTGCACCATTGCCACTAGTAGTAGTGCTGGTGCCTCCTTTAAAAATGGCTTTTGGTTTTGGAGGTGTAGGTGTAGAAACCACTGGTGCAATAGGTTGTTTGGTTATTGGCTTAACCGTTTCCGTAATTTTTTCAACAGGCTTTGGTAATGGCTTAGTAATTGGTTTGGTTTTTGTATTTACCGCTTCGTCGCCATTTTCATCGGCCGTAATATTTTGTGTTGTTGGAATAGGTTTTACACTAGGGGGAGGGCTTGTAATGGGGTCTTCCGACACCGAAGGATTTCCCGGTGATTGTGGTGCAATATCGCCCAAGCCTGTTTCGCTATTTCCTAAGTTAACTTCAATGCCTTCTCCCGCAGTAGGTATTGGTATTTGAGGAAGGGTCCATTTTAAAAAATAGAAAGCCAAAAACAAGAGCAAACAAACCGCCAAAGTAATGGCAGATGCTTTCAGGTTTTTTTCTTGTTCAAAACTGGCTAGCATATATTATGAATTAGTAGTCAAATGTATTAGTATTTCCAGAAAACATCATAAGAAAACCGAATTAAGGTAGCCATTACTACTAGCAAAAAGAATACCCGAATAAATTTATTGCCACGAGCTAGGGCCATTTTAGCGCCTAAAATTCCGCCAAAAGCATTGCACAAAGCCATTGGAATGGCTATTTGCCATATAATGCTGCCCTTTAATAAAAATAAACTGATTGATCCTAAATTGGTGGCAAGGTTAATGAGTTTTGCATGGGCTGAAGCATGTAAAAAATCGTATCCTAGAATACTAATAAATGCCAATACTAAAAAACTACCAGCGCCTGGCCCAATAAAACCATCGTAAAATCCTATCACCAAACTAATTAATATGGCGTATAAGAATTGTGTTTTATTGGAATGTGTTTTATGATTGTGTTGTCCAAAATCTTTTTTGGTATAACTATAAACGGCTACAAAAATCAATACCACTAAAATAATGGGTTTCATAAACTTATTACTCATTTGAGAGAGTAATAATGACCCGGAAAAGGCTGCAACAAAAGCAATGGCACACATAATTCCCATGCGCGTCCAGTTAATGGAAACTTGTTTAATGTATTGACGTGCTGCAAAAAAAGTACCACTAAAAGAAGGGATTTTTAAAGATCCAATTACAGTAGATACTGGTAAGTTGGGTAACATAATTAAAGCTGCTGGGGTTTGAATAAGACCGCCGCCGCCAACAATTGCATCAACAAATCCAGCAAGGGTAGCAAATGCACACAATAAAATAATGGTGGTTGTTTCCATACAATTATGAAGGGCTAAAGATGCGCAAAATCGGTTGAAAAATCTCCTTTGATTCGCTCCATTGGTGGATTGAAATAACCAAACTGTAATTTTGGAAATTCTTCTTTAATTAATTCCATCATTTGTTTGATACCCATAATTTCGCCGGTTTCATAAACCCCAATTTTTCCCATATACCAATCTGGGTCAATATTAAAATTGCGCCATTGAATCATGCTTAAATCGGTATAGGAAATTAGTTTGCGAAGTGCTTCGTATTCTGCAACACTATCAGTCATTCCTGGAAACACAAAATAATTAATGCTAGCCCATCCGCCAAAATCACGCACTGTTTTAATGCTTTCAATAATGTCTTCGAACTGATAATTATTTGGGCGATAATAGGGTTCGTAAATTTCTTTACGTGCCGAATTGGTACTAACACGAATACTGTCTAAACCCGCTTCACACAATGCTTTTACGGCTTTTGGCATTGAGCCATTGGTATTAATATTGATGCTGCCGCGCTTGGTATGTTTTCTAATTTCTTTAATTGCTTCTTGAATGGTTTCCCACATTAATAGTGGTTCACCTTCGCAACCCTGACCAAAACTAACAATTGGAAAAGGAGCTGATATTAAATGCGGTACAGTAAATTCTACAATCTCTGCAGCTGTTGGTTTGAATGTTAAACGTTCTTGAGTTGATACAATTGATTCTTCTGCTGGTTGAAATGAAATACATCCAATACAATTTGCATTGCAAGCAGGAGACGTTGGAATAGGACATTCCCATCTGCTTAGCGATAAATTTCTTGCAGCAGGGCAATGATAAGTAAGGCAACAGGTTTCCATTAAATGTTTTACCAATCGGTTGTTGGGATAATTCTCTAATAGATTTTCTGTACCTGATTTGATTTTATATTCATCATATCCAATTGATTCTTGTCTAATATCGGGTTCAATTCTAACTGCTGTTACATAGAATTTTTGGTTCAACCATCCAGCAGCGGTATAACAAAACAATGGGAGCGTAGGAGCTTCTTCTAAGGTTTCGTAAGCGGCAATATATAAACCAGTATGTGCAGGGGGAATAAATGCTGCAACAGCCCAACCTTTATCGCACAAACGCATGTCTCCAGTTAACACATCAATACCAATACCTCTTCTGCCAGGTAATTCGTATAAGTTTCCACCTTCTGGTAAGTCAATCCATTCTTCTGTTGGAATTGGTAGTGCGTCCCAACCGGCACGACCTGTGGCATACAAACTAGTATCTTCAAAAATATTGCCGTTTCCGTCTGAATACAATAAATAGGGCGATTGGTCTATAATCATGCTATTGGTATATAAATAAATGAGTAAGGCTTTAAAACAAACTGCAAACTAGCTTATTGTGTGTAGCCTATTGGTACAAAACTCGTTAAAATCTTGCTCATCTTGTGCAGTTGAGCCAGATTGTATTTCTTTTTGGAGGAGTTTGTTGTTTTTAAAGTCGATGGTAATGATGCCATCTTTAATAATGATATTGTTAAAATCAGTCCAACTATATTGCTTTTTTGGAAAGGTATTAAATACAATTTCATCGTTGTCAAATGCAATTTCTTGTGGAAATTTTGCTTGCTTTTCTAAAATGGCAGCCACTAAAAATATAAGACCAATCCATTTTCCATTTTGCACAAAAAACCAACCTAAACTAGCAAAGAGTAAACAATTTCTAAAATAAACAATTTTGCCTTTTTTAGCTTGCCAAAAGCAAAAAGCCCACCATACAATAATACCAAGAATTGAGATGATAATTTTTGGTTGCGCCAAACCTTGAAAAAATACAAAAGTAAAAGCAGTTAAACTTAATAGTAACATTAATTGACTAATCCAATTGATGGATTTATAACTTGGGCGCTTAAGTTCTATAACAAATTGATAGGTTTTATTCATCAAGAAATGGTTGCTTATTTAAGTGAATTTTTTACCATCAAATTACATAAGCGCCATAGAATTCTTGCACCTACATTGCTATCCCATTCGGTATCGCCAACGCCAACTTCTACAAGGTCAAAACCAATGAACTGACGGCCAGATTCAATGAGTTTTTTTACGAGGTATATAATTTCTTCTGTTTCAAATCCACCTTGTACTGGCGTACCTGTATTGGGGCATAATTTTCTATCTAATCCATCAATATCAAAACTGAGGTAAACCTTATCTGGCAAGTGATTGATCATTTCATCAGTAATAGATTTCCAGGTTTGTCCTTCAAATTGTCTTTCTTTAATTTCTTGATCAAAATAAGGAATAATTCGATAATTACTATTGCTTATCATATTCCATTCTTCATCGCAATAATCTCTAACACCTACTTGAACAAGTTTGTTGATACTTGGTATTTCTGTTAATGCATTGTACATGCTCGATGCATGAGAATAAGTGAAGTATTCATAACTATTTCTAAGATCACAATGCGCATCAATTTGTAATATACCAAAACTGCCATGTTTTTCTTGCAAAGCTTTCATGTAACCAAGAGATACACTATGGTCTCCTCCTAAAATCCCTACCAATTTTCCTTTGCTTAATAAACTGCTTGTTTGCTCATAAACCCATTTATTTACATAAGCACTGCCTTCGTTTATTTCTTTTAAACTTTTGGTCATGAACTTATTGTCTTCTACTTTTTCACCTTTAGAAATATAGTCGATATATAGTTCTGCTTCTTTGCGTAAATAATCACTTTTTAAGAGGAGTTTTTTGTCTACTTCACGCATAAAAAAACCCTGATGCCAACCATTGGGTACGTCTTTATCGTAAAGGTCTACTTGAATACTAGATCGGTAAATATGTTCTGGTGCTCTAGAAGTTCCTGCGCCATAACTAACCGTAACTTCCCAAGGTACAGGGAGAATGACTAAAAGTGATTCTTCTTCGGTAAATGGGAGTCCAAAAATATTATTGTTGGGATTGCCTACGGCACTGGTATTAAATAAGGATAAATCAGACATGATAAACTTAATTGCTTGCTGAGTGTAAAATTACCCTCATTTTTTGATTTGCATATAAAATATTTAGAGTCAAGCAATTATTTAAAGCACTATTGTTAAAGGAATGCAGATTTAGGGTAAAACCTGATAAACATCAGTTGAGTTTGAACTAATTTGGGCTACTTTTGCTCTAGAATTATTAAATATGAAAATAACCCACATTATCATCTTAGTATTGATTGCTGCTTGTATTGTTGTGTTAATCAGCTATACTGGCGATTTAACCACTTACGAAACCATTTCTTCGGCCAAACAAAAAGAAGGAAAGTTTGTGAATTTGATTGCCAAAGTAGACAAACAACAGCCAATTGAATATGATGCAGTTAAAAATCCCAACTATTTAAGTTTTACTGCAAAAGATACCCTTGGTAACAGTATTAAAGTCATATACCACAACAATAAGCCTACCGATATGGAAAAAAGCGAGCGAATCGTTTTAAAAGGGAGGGTTCAGGGCGATCATTTTGAGTGCAAGGATATTTTATTAAAATGTCCTTCAAAATATAAAGACGATCCTAATTCAACACAAAAGTCTTTACAAGTATCTTCAAACTAATTTTTTACAAATTATTATTACATCATCCATTAGTCATTCTAACTTGATTACATGAATTATATAGGCGAACATTTACTTCCCGGACAGATTGGACATTTCTTAACCATTCTTGCGTTGATAGCTTCATTGATAGCTTCTATTGCCTATTTCAAGGCGAATAAAATAGTTGAACCCGTTGAAAGAAAAATCTGGATTGACTTTGCAAGAAAAGTGTTTTTTGTAGAAACACTTTCCGTGTTTGCCATATTTGGATTGATCGTTTATATTGTATCAAATCATTACCACGAATATTTCTTTGCTTGGAATCACTCATCACGTTCATTATCTCAAAAGTATTTGCTGAGTTGTATTTGGGAAGACCAATCAGGTAGTTTTTTATTATGGGCTATTTGGCATTGTGTAATAGGCTGGGTTTTAATTTGGAAAAATAAAGAATGGGAGGCAGGTACATTATTTGTAATTAATGTTGCGCAATTCTGTATTGCAACCATGTTGTTAGGCATTTATTTTTTTGGACTTAAAATAGGAAACAATCCTTTTATTCTTTGGCGTAACCATATGCCTGATATTCCTGTTTTTACTAATCCAGATTATTTGAAATTGCCAAGAGTTTATGAGGGCAATGATTTGAATACGCTTTTGCAGAATTATTGGATGGTGATTCATCCGCCAATTTTGTTCTTAGGATTTGCTTCAACCATTGTGCCGTTTGCATTTGCTTTTACTGGTTTAATGAACAAAAGACACGATTGGGTAAAACCTGTTTTGCCATGGACCGCTTTTTCTGCGGCTATTTTAGGAACAGGTA